>Ga0181348_1000521_pt1 | contig 16748 bp, 24 predicted proteins | sample Su13VDMM110DN_FD_130092 | JGI IMG/M metagenome (GOLD analysis project Ga0181348, IMG submission 130092) | Freshwater viral communities from Lake Michigan, USA - Su13.VD.MM110.D.N | ecosystem: Environmental > Aquatic > Freshwater > Lake | place: USA: Michigan | collected 2013-07-16
AAACATACTCTTGTATTGATCTTGTAGAGTCTTAGTAATGGTTAAGGCAAATGCACCGAATGCAGGCTGATCCTCACACTCTTCAGCACTTGCATAACTCCCTCCATAGTTATGCTTGAAGGCGTCGTAGCTAGTAACAAGATTTACAAATTCCTTCGATGGCTCTCTAGAACTATTACTAATAGTCTTAGAGATAAATGACTTACCCGAACCAGTTGGAGCACAGCATACTACAAATTTATAACCATCGTTAAACGCCTCTTCTATTTTATTTAGTAACTTAACCTGCGCAGAATTAGGAGTATACGGAGCTGGGAAGCTCTGTAATAAGCTTTGTGACATAATAATTATTATAATCTAGTTCGTTACAATACAGTTATATCTACCACTGTATCATAGAACTTACTAACATTTTTCTTACTCAGAAATTTTAACTTACACTTAAGATCCTTATTACTTCCACAGAATGTATCCATGTTGTAATCGAGTGATGTCATCTTATCTACTTGAGATATACTAAATGGATAAGGCAGCTCAAGTAGTCTAATATGACCTTTATTATTTTCAATAAACAGCTTTATGTAAAACTGCTTTATAGCGAAGTTTTTAATTTTACCAGTTCTAATAACTTTATTATTAATTTTAATGGTAACTTCTCTTAGAAGGAGATATTTAAAACATTCGCTATATTGATCTAATTTCATGAATTCATAAACGCTGCTTTTTGATCTGCAGTCATATTATATAGATTGTCGTTAAAGAATTGCCAGAATGTTTCGTCAGCTGGAATCTGCTGAATTAGCTCACACTCTAGCATACTAATAGCTCGGTAATCCTGCATAAACACATCCCACACTACTAGGATGTTATCCGATGATTCATTAACTTTTTTAGGTTTAGTTGGAGCTCTATAGTTTAACGATACTTTACCGTTTGTTGAGGTAAGTAAATCGTAGCTCTTTGTGCACCACATTCTACGTGTAAGTGCTTTACCAGCTACAGGAATTTTACGTAGAAACCTGAGTTCACATACGTTCGATAATAAAATATTATCAAGAGATTGTCTTTGTACTTTCATTTTTTTCTTTACAGATACCAAAAATTCTACTTTCGTTTAAAAATATGCCTTTCTTAATTTTACCATGACCTTCGATGTCCATATTTGAAACAGTGACACCTAGATTATTTGGAAAGACTACAATATCACCTTTTTTAGCGTGCTTGACGTTAGGTCCGGTGAGAATAACCCGAGCCTTTCTCCAGGCTTTTGTAAGAGCGTTTGTTGGTACAAAGAGGCCGTTACGAGTAATGCTATCACCGTCGGAAGAAATATCTACATATTCGACGAGCATAATATCGTCTAAGATAAAAGTTAGCTCGTAGTCATCGAGGCCGAAATCTCCTGCAGAATGAGATGATAAGTCAATAAGACTGCGAGTAGTAGGTAGTAGGTCAATGTCTAGAGGCATAATGCTTATTTACATAATAGTTTAAGAAGGCCATGCTATGTTTCATAATGTTCGTGCTTTAAGGTTATTATATATTTCTATGTTTTGTTTAATCTCTCTTATCGAGATGTTTAAGTTTGATGCAATTAGTGACAGATGCTCTATTTCCTTTTCTGGACTATCTTTAACTTTCTTTACATACGGTATCTTTTTAAAATGCATTTTCGGAATTAAGTTATAGTACATACTATATATCTGCATTTTATCATCTAGTACATTTGAGTACTTGTTAAGAGTCTCGTTAACAAATAGTGTCTGCGCTTTACTATAAAAGGATAACCATCGATTAATCATAAAAGGTATGAACAATTGCATGCCTTCACTATTACGACAGTCGACCGTCTTTATCTTAAAGAATAACTCTTTAAATAGGTCGAATATATTCATACAATTACTTTACTAGCAGCAATACAAATATCTTTAATTTCATTATTAAAAATATTACATACAGTCTCCATAAAGATCTTTGCTTCACCGTCAGTAAGATTAGTAGAGAAAGCGAATCCAGGAGCCTTGTTACCTGCTTTAATATTAATACCGGTATGACCGATAGCTACATTATTCTTAGAGTAGGTTATAGATACACTAGCTTTACCTTGATCACGCTCTACTCGATCTGACCCAGTAAACGTTTCATCTACCATAAGATCATCACCATCCACACCAATCTTAAGACCGGTAAGCTTAGATAAGGTAAATGCAATATTTACATTGAACCAGCGCTGGAATGCGACAGCACCGAGCGGGCACAAGTTAGGAATCTCCCAGCAGAAGTTAATAGCATCATCACTAAAGATATAGTCTTTACTAAGAGAGTCTTCTAGGTCAATGAGACCATCAATAACATACATCGGAGCTCTAAAAGCAATAATACTACCGATAGGATTGATATCTTTCTTAAAGTATTGATAAGCGAAACGACTGTGAATTAAATCACCTGAATATACGGGAATATCTACGATCATACTATTATTATAACGTAGTTCGTTTTAAAGTCTATCGGCAATTAGTTTAATTTACTCTTTTTAGCTTCAAAGTGTATATTATATTCATTTGATATTTTATCATTCGAATCAATGCTGATTATATCAAAACCTGCTTTATTAAGAAAATCAACTGTACTATCTACGGTGTTCTGATCTGTATAATATATTTTATCAGGATTAGAAGCCTCTACAACTCCTTTATCCACGATAGATATATATTTGCCTAGACCTTTGAGAACTCTTAAATCACTACCCTGTGCATCTATATGTAAATAATTAATTCTTTCAATATTATGTTGCTCAATAAAAGTATCTAGTCTGATTACCTCAACCTTTATTTTATCTGTAAATCTTAGATTAGAGCCAGGCCATACTGTATCGATATTACTCGTAAAATCTGATAAAGAACCTTGCCCCCAGTCACCTTCACCTCTAACGTTAAAAAAAGCTTTACCATTGTAATCTGAGACCGCTTTAGATACTAATGTATAATTTTTTAAATTATTTGTTTTAGTTTTTATATCATCTGCTAATTTAGCTACAGGTTCAAATGCATATACATGCAAATTTTCATTCTCTACTGCTTTAAAGATTGAGGATTGACCTTCGTGCGCTCCTATATCAAACATTATTTGTGTATTCATTTTTATATTAGATTGATTTCACTAAAATAATCTTCTAGGAATTTTTGTTTAGAAGTAGCAGCCGAGCTGAAATTTAAGCTTTTAAAGTCATCTACAGTTTTAAATTTTATGACATTAGACTGATTTAGCTCCGGATACCATTTTTCCATTTCATCAGTATACTGTTGTATTACTGTGCAACCTAAATTTAATGCTTCATAAAATCTTAAATTAATAAATTCTCCAGTACCAAGAGGATTTAAAATATATTTAGTTTTATTTAATATATTTATAAACTCTGTGTAACTATATTTTCGATCTGTTTTTATAATTTTTATTTTACTATTTACAGCCTGTAAATCATGTAGTAGTGCAGCTCTAGCTGGATAGTATTCATTTATCTGACCAATAAATATTATATCATCTGACTTATTCTCAATTACATCTGCGAGATGTGTACTCTTTGATAATAATTGCTTATTAATAAACGGTATTTTTAATATCTCTGCATCTCTTATATCTGAAACATATTGTACACGATTTTTAATCCTTTCTACAAAGTTTTGAATCTCTATATTCCACGGAAATTGACTATTATATATTTTTTCGAAATTAAATATTATAACCTTAATATTTTTTTCATTTATCGCGTTAATAAAAGAGTCATTTTGCCATATTTGTTTATGTGGTATATAGTGCTCGTCGACAATTATTAACGTGTTAATGTTATTAAGATTAATAATAGAACTAATATCAATCAGTGGCTGCTGTAGGTAATTTTTAAGAGCAAGTCTAAAATTATTAAATAAGCTATGACCTACACTACATATATTATCTAAACTAATTATACCTATCATATTATTTCTTTCTTAAAAGAATCCATGTAATTATAGGATTTTCAATTTGATTAAGACCAGGGTTATTTAATTGAGTATAATCACTCCATCCAGGATTTCTTGTCCATAATTTTAGATGATAATCAAGATTTCCCCACTGACCAACCTCTAATATTTCAAAATCTAATTGCTCTGCTATTGCTGCTAATCCCATTGGTGTATAACCAGTAAAATAATGATATGGTTCACTATGAGGTATATTACATGCAGGGACATTAATATATAAATATCCTCCTTGCTTCATATGATTTTGTATATTTTTAAGACATTGTTGAGGATTATAAATATGTTCTAATGTTTGATGTAAACACACAAAATCATAATCTTTGGTTGGTAAATTTAGAGTATGTAAGTCATTGTTTAAAGTATCATCTTGATAATTTATATTATCAATATTTTTAACTCTACCGGTTAAATATTCTAACTCAGGATCAATTTCTCCATTAAAAATTAATAATTTATTAATATCAAAATTATACTTTTCAATATATCTCTCAAATTCCAGTAGAGATATAATACGTGGAAAATCTTTACCTTCCCATCTCCACTTTCTATTATTTTTATGTAATGGTAAATTAACATAACGATCTCTATATTCGTCAGTATAGTTTACAGCTACAAATTTTTTATATAATTCTTGTATCTTGAGATGTGATAGGGGTTCCATTTTAATATGTTGGTTAATTATAATTGTTTATTTTTTTATCCCAATATTCAATTATTAATTGTGTTATATCATTATTGAACATTGCAGAATATTTATATACGTTACTTTTTAAGAAATCTAAAGTTACCTCTTCCCATGAATTTACGAATAAAATAGGTAGATCTTTAAATTCAGAAAAACTCTCATTAGATAGTACAATAGGACTACACCTTAAAAGGAGTGATTCCCATATTCTATGACAGTCTATACCATTACCAGGAGGAGAAATAACAAAAACACTCTTTGACAAAAACCGCCAGTATTCTTCCATAGACGTTTTGTTTGAAAGAGGTATACCACTATTATTTGTAATACTATTACAAATTTGTCTCTCACCATAGTTAGTACTTATATCAAAATTTTTATATACTAATATCTCCTTACTATTGTTTTCCTCTCTAATAGAAGTTATTAAATCTTGATTTCCATGAGGCCATTGACTGTTTGCTAAACCAATAGGTAATGAGAATAATTTAGGATGATATGTTTCTCTGTTTTGGCAGTACCATTTTTTTATCTTATCACTATTAAGATATTTTATATAATTGTTATGTATACCAAGATCTGAGTTATGAGATATTAAAATTGTATCGTTTGATAAAAAATTAAAAAATTTATTAAAAAAAGCATCTAAAAACTGAGTGTATACATATATTATCTTATAGCTTGTTATATCTTCAGCTTTTAAATCAGACATTTTTACCAGATTTTGAGGTAAACTATTATTCTGATTTCTAATTAAGTCTGTCATCTCATCATATAAACATATCTGTGCTAATGATTGAAATAATTCTCCTGATATTATCTTGTTAGAATTCATATAAATTACATCCATCTACTTGACCACATATGACAGCATATAGTTTCAGACTTAATATAATTTGTATACTGCGGACCTAGTAGTTGATCTCGGTTAAAGTTAGGAAATGGATAGAAAAAAGAATTAGGTAGTGCTACAACAAGAGGATTATCATCTATATTTTCAAATACTTTACGCGTTAAAAAAAATGGACCTGTAGAATCCATTAAAGACATTGGATCAGCATAGGTAAGTGGCTTATCTAATGTTAAAAGACTTTCAATAATTTTATTACCTATAGAGCTACCTATAAGTCCATTAAAAACATTAGGTTCACTGTCGTATGATATACCGCAAAAGAAATCTAAACCTAAAAATTGATCAAAGTTTTTTATTAATAAGAAATCTGTATCTAAATATACACCTCCATATTCATATAATATAGCATATCTTAATAAATCAGATTTTTGACCTACATTTTGACTTATATTATAAAAATCGATATTTTTAAAATTTTTAAGATTCTTAATAGATTCTTCTGTCCATAGAATATATTGCCAATCTTCACCTTTGTTTTTCTTTATTTGATCACATAACTCTGTCTCAAGTTCTGGCATTTTTCCACCCAACCATATTTGATGTATAATTTTAGGTATCTTTTGTTCAACTAAATTTATGTCTTTAATTTGATTGTATCGAGATTTTAAAATTTCCCATTTTTTTATTTGTTCTTGTTGCCTATAACCTGATGAGAATTGCATTCCTTCATCAAAATTACCCCATATATTTTTCTCTACTACTATGTCATTAGGTATACTACTCATATGATTATTTTATAAGATTTAGTCGTACAAAAGAATAAATCAATATCGTCTTGTGCTGGAGTTTCTTTCCACATTTTATTGGTTTGTGTAAAAGGAAAATATACCGCATTTGGTTTACCTAAAAATACAGCCCACCACGCAAAAGTTGACTGAGAGATAAGAGCAGTACCAGCATTTTTTATATAAATAAAATCTTCTAGTACACTCTTACTGTAAATAGTTGCATTATATTTTTTTGCCAACTCTTTTACGTCATCATCAATATGTTCAACTACAATAGTTAAATCTTGACATCCTACAGTATCTATAAACTTAATATAGTTATCTAGACCTAAGTATTCACCTATAGCTCTATAATCACCATTTCTAATATGTAAAACAGTATTATCGGACTGTATTCCATTATAAGCTACTTCACGAAAAAAATCTCTAAGATCTTCCCTATATTCAGTATAGTATTCTTGTCTCTGTACATAAGAATTAATAACTATATCACCAGGGTGATTATATAGTTCATTTAAGTTAACATAGTTGTTACCGTAAGGTAGAGTATATAGAGGATTGTCTAATATTAAATTATTATATTCAGTATGAGTATTTTTAAAATATTCTATATAAATTGGTACAAATTCTTTACCTGTAACTTTAGATATAATATATGCAAATGCATTTATAAACATTTTATTTCCAAGTCCTATACCCGGTAAGCATTCAGCTATAACTTTACTCATATCGTTATTGTTGTAACTCCTCTCTCTTGTACAACTCTTGATGCACATAAGTTTGCAAAAATAATTGATTCATCAATATTATTATTAATTAAATATTTTGTTGCTAGACTTGCTAAAAATGTATCACCTGCACCAGCTACATCAATTACTGATACTGGGTCAACAGGATATTGCTTACCGTTAAACGTGCAACCACTCTTTCCTTGAGTTTGAATAATTTTAGCATTTAAATTTTGAGTAATAACATTTTTTGAGAAAGAATATTCTATATTATTAATTTTAATATATTTAGCTAGATTTATCCATGATCCTAAATGTTTTTTTGTATCTATAAACACACAATTATGATGATTAGTAATCCATTCTATATCTTCTTCGGTTAAGAATCCCTTATTATAATCAGATATAATTATAATATTATAATTTAAATCTAAAGTATCTAGATCGATTCTATTTGTTTTCTCTGCTTGATCTATACGTATAAACATATGATTGGTATGATTATCAACATACCTAATCTTTTTAATGTTTCTCCAATTATTATTTGTTACAATATCACAACTAGTACCTAAGCTAAGTATGTTATTATATACATTCATAGCCATACCGCCGTTTTCAATTTGCTTTTCAATCTCTAATAACGGCACGGGTGATTCTGGACATATTCTTACACATTTACAATGTACAAAAATATCTATACAGCTATCACCTATTACTAGAATTTCTTTTTTCATTTGATAATTAATACCTACTCTTTCTCTCTATAATAATAGCTGGTCTACCACTTTGTTTTGCATTTCTAAATGCATTTAGTACTTCTTTACCTAACGTAGGATCAATTACTGGAAAGCTTACTAGCTCTTTTAATACATTAGTAAAATCTTGTGAATGAGTTGGTCCAGAGTAAAATGGTCCTCCATCTGCGGTTACTGCCCTTATTATAATTGGTACCTTATATTCTCCATGTGATATACGCTCAATTTTATCAATATGATTGCCGATAGCATCTAAAGCAACAAGCATAAAGTCATGTCGTTCAAAGTAAATAACAGGTAAAAATTTCTCAAACGACATACCAATAGCAAGACCCGTCATTAAATTTTCAGCCACTGGGGTTTCAAGTTTTTGACTATTATCAATACCTTTTAAAGTTCCCATAGCATCACCTCTTAATACATTATACCCAATAAAAATAGCTCCTGCATCCCCTAATTCTTTCATTGAGAGATTAATAGCATCTTTGTAAGAAATATTATCTTCTATATCTTTTATAAGATTAGTGTTTTTTATATCTTGCAATAGAGGAAAGTATTCCTCATCTGTTTTTCTAATAGCTTTTGTTAAGTCAATCATACCCGGTTTACGTGCGTGAGGGTATGTAATATCATAATAATACTTCAATACATTTGGTGATGACCATTTATAATCTCCTGTAGTTCCCCATCTTTCGGAATTTGTAGTTTCAACAGATCTATCGTTATTTTCGATAACGAAGGTACATGGTAAATCCCAACCATCGACGTATCTAACAGCTTCGTATGTATGACCTGAATCCTCTGTACCGTCACCAATAAAGCACCAGACTCGTTGAGTTGAGCCTTTACGTTTAAGTGCCCAGGCTATACCAGCAGCGATAGCAGGTGTAGCGCCAATGATAGCTGAGCAAAAAAAGTTACGATCTCTATCGTAGATAAACATACTCCTTCCTTCTAAAATATGTTGCTCTACTGTTTCAGGTGGTATACCATGTAGTAATGCGTGGTAGTGACTTCTATGATTAGAAATAACATAATCCCCTTCTTTAATATCCTTAAAGATATTAATTAGTTGATCTTCATTACCTCCTGAGAGATGAAAAAGAAAGGGTAGTTTATTATCTAGATAATGATCTCCTATTCTATTCTCAAAATCAATAAGTTCCTGTTTTGACCAGTTTTTTCTCATATACTAATATATTATTGTTTTTAAAAAATCAATTACTAATATTATCAAATTTAATTAAAACTCTACCTGCTTTGCCTAATTTTACTAGTTCAATACCTTCATTTACATTTTCTAACGGCAGTGTATGGGTTACAATATTGTCGAGATTGATCTTACCCTGGTTGTATAATTCTACATATCGTTTAAAGTCACGATCTGGTAAAACCCCACCACCTTGTGTTGCTCGTATTGTTTGACCTTCACCAGCAAAGAAATTAATTGGGTTAGTAAAATAAAGACCTTCTTCTTTTTTAGGTTGACATATTAAGATAGCTCTACCGTAATCAGTAAGTAATGGTAAGCTTTCCGATAATAGCGTCATACTACCTACAGTATCTATAATACAATCTATTTTATCTGTTATTTCAGACAATCTACTAATGAATATACCACCATTTGCTTCAGCTAATTGTTGCTTACTTAATTCACGATCAATTATATAAGCTTTTCCACAGTTAGCTAGTTGACAGCCTAGTAAAAGATTAATACCAATACCACCACATCCTAAAATTAATACATTTTCCCCAAACTTTATATTTGCATCATAATTAACAACCCCTAGTGCAGTAGATAAACCGCAACCTAAAAGAGCACATAGTTCTGCAGGTGTATCGTTATCTACTACAGTTAATCGATTTTCAGAAGCAATAGAATATTCACTTAATGTAGTGACTTTTCCTCCAGAAATATTTTTACTTTTATACACATATCTTGGAAATGGTGACTCAATACCTTGACCTTTACGCCAATGCATTATGACTTTATCTCCTTTCTTAACCTTTGTAACACCTGCACCTACGTCTTGAACAATACCACAACCTTCATGCCCTAATAGGTGTGGCAGAAATTTTTCATTGTTTTTTTCACCTCTAATTTCTTGAAGTTGGGATCCACAGATTCCACTCATTATAACCTTTACAAGTACTTGACCTAAATCGAGAGGTGTAAGTTCAATATCTTCAACAGATAGAGGTCGATTAAGGTGTGTTAGTATTGCCGCTTTCATTATTATATTTGATTATAAATGTATCTGTGTTGGCCCAGTGATTTGTATATATGTCTAGAAGAGAGGATATATGAACCTTATTATCTTGTATTGTTTGTAGTTTTATCCATTTATTAACTAAGTCATTATAACCATAATATTTCTCCTTAAATATTACATCTTTCTCGAAGAAATAAGCGTAGTGGTTGAATTTCGGCTTAAGTAGCAGGCCTGGACCATTTTTACCATCAAGCACTGGTGGCTCATGAGTCCTGAATGACTCTCCTTTCCAATGCCATAATCTTCTATACGGGCCTGATCTTCCCTCACCCCATTGCCCTACAGCTACTAGACCTGGACCTACAAAGTAATTACAAAGAAAGCATCCTGTTTTACCGTTATGTTCTACTAACTGTTCTTCTGCTTGTTTTAATTGCTCTGCAGACCACTGTTCATCTATATCTATCTGCCAAAGAAAGCATTCTTCTAAGTTATTATTCTTTAAATATTCTTGCAGAATTTTTATACCTGCATTTACTTGTTCATCCTTGTTAGGCCAAAATTCATTATTATTACGCGGTACATAAGTAATATTCTTATATTCTTGTGTTAATGCTTGAATAGCATTAATTGTACTATCTTGCGATCCGCTTTCTGTAAAAATATTTTTACACCATGATGTAGACCCTGTAGGCAATGATGCTCCTTCTACAATAACCCAGTGATCAAAATTTTGAGGTATGAAATTAGAATAATTATTGTGATCAAGATGATGATCACCGTTGTATATTATGGTAAAAGCAACGCGTAACATATATTATATATAATATAATATAAATACTCTCTATTTCAAGGGTATATTTCCTGCCATTTATTTTTTAAGGTAGGTAGTCTGCCATCTGGTCTAGGTAAAAGTATCTTTTTATTAGTAAAATTTAACATTTCAACTAAGTTTGAAACACTACTGTTTACTAGTATTAAAACTTTAGCGTTCTCAAGTATTTTTAACCAATGAAAAATACTATGATTTTCGTTCATTTCTATAAGCTGTCTTCCCATCGGATCCAATTTTATATCTAGCTTACCTTGTGACGATGTAAGGCAGCTCACTGCATAATCAGGTTGTAAGACATATTGATTGTAGAGATTATCTTCTGCGACGCTGTTTCTTTTAATTGAAAGATTCCACTTACACTCTATAGGAACCTCACTTTCAATATACTTAAAGTGATCAGCTTTTATTTCGCCTAAACCGTCACCTAAACCTACATAACGCTCTGTGCACGTACTACCAGGAAATGTAGCTGCTATATCTAATAGTTTATTACAATTAATCGTCTTATGCTTAGCTTCACTAACACATGTATAAATATTAGCTGATACTGGTATAAATTCAACATAGTCTACCATCTCTTCAAACATATTAATATATTGAGAAAAAATAGGCCAAATAATTTTATATCCTTTATCACTATAATATTTTGCGATAGGCAGACATAAAATTATATCACCTAGTCTGCCCGGCTGTATTATTCCAATTGTTTTCATGGGTTATTAATAAATATTTTACGTTTAAAGATCGCGTATCCGTTACGAACATTTCTGTTACCTGCAATCGCTACCCATTCTTTATCTTGAAGTAATTCTCGTGCAGCTCGATTAGTTTTATTTGCATAAAAATAATCATCTAAAAATAATACATTAGTTCTATCTTTTAATATTTTATATTCACTGTAACCAAAAAACTCTCCTCCATCAATTAATACTCCACTATAAAAAGAATTATCCTTCACGAGGAATGACGTCGGAAATTTCTTAAGATTCTCTACATCTTCATTAAACCAGCCTTCAGCCTTTGCCTTTGTTGGAGGAAAGGGGTTTATGAGTATACCATTATATTCTGAATGCCAAATATTATTAAAGTCTTTTTCGATTAGCTGATCGTAAGAAATAGAGGTATTATTATGACATTCTACCCAGTCATATTGCTTAGTATTGTCAACCAATTGATTATATCTATCTTTATTAACTTCTAAGCATGTTAATTTTTTTGCTCCAGTAAATTTCTCAAGAGCGTGAATAAAACAGCTAGTAGAACCTGTTCCGTCCCACGAGCCAATTTCTAAAATAGTATTTAAATTATATTTTTCAACAGTTTTAATTATCTGACTGCCAAACTCATCATGTATATTAATTTCTCCCATACTATACAGTACCTCCTTGTGTATCTACTTTTGACCAGTCTGGCTGTATTTTTAAATATTGTGATAATGTTTTAACATCAGATATACGTTCTTGTACAAGTTCAAACCATAATTTATCACTTATTTTATCTTTATCTGCAATCGCCATACGCGTTGCAGTATTATCATGTGAAGATTTACCTATTACCCAGTGCATGTGTTCAATTATAATATCACCTCTATATTTTAGTCTGTTAAACGCACTAAAAACTTGATGAAGCCACTGATCTACCCAGTTTATTTTAAATTCTTCTCTCATAAATTGTCCCATAATTTCAACATACTTTCTATGACAGAATAAATTAACTGCTAACTTCTCTCCATGACATTTATCATTGCAGTGAACGGCTTTAATATTATCTGCAGGACCATCTTGAAATTCTTTTATAATTTCATCATCCCAATTTTGTGACCTAAATACCATGTCATCACCTATCATCGAGATAATATCTTCTGTAGATTCTTTAGTCAATATATTCCACAATTTACCTAATCCTAAAAACTGACCGTTATTTTGTATCTTAATAATTTTTACAAACGGTATAGCCTCACTAATTTTTTCAGCTAAGTTTAATGTTGGATCATCTTCATCAACACCTAAGTATAAAGTTACATTATTTATATCTTTTACAGTTGTTAATATAGAAGAGATAAGAGTTAAACGTTTATTCATTCTCTCTCTCGAAGGTACCAGTATAGCTATTTTCATATATAGTTTGATTTAATATTAGGATTGAAGTATAATACTGATGTTGCCATATTTGACACCGGATGTATAAATTCTTTACATTTTGAAAGAGTGAATACTTCTAAGTACGTGGCTATAGCATCGTCTATTGAACCGGGAGTAAAGTGAGGTTCTTCATCTGTACAAAAATTAGTTCTTCTAGATTTAGAATTATAAATACACTTGTTATATCGTTCAATAAATGAATTAATATCATACAGATTATCTACAGCTAGATACAAGTATGTATTTTCTTTTTTAAGTTCATCTATTTTTGCAAAATAATTAGAAAGTTCAGGTAAGACATTGTCTGGCTGTTCACACTTTAGTCTATTGTTTCTTTTTAATATTCCTATTAAATGAATTTTTTCTGATGTAAAGATATACTTGTGTTCTATCGAATCTATATATGGTCTCAGTAAATCAGTTGATTTAAAATATTTTAATGTCTTATTAAACTGTTCTCTCCACTTATTTTGTTTATATTTATTGAAAGCTTTCTTGCCAGTATAAGAAGTATCTGTATATGATTGTAATTCAAAAGTTTCGTGTACATCTTCTCCAGTATTATACTCCTGAAATAATTTACCAAAAACCTCTCCACAATTATACGCAAATGCACCATAAGGTTGTCCTTGCAAATTCCAGGTTATTTTTACAACGTTATCTGTAGTTAGAGCTAAAAATGTAACAACTTTATTAAAGTTAGAGAAAAATCCGCCTTCGTGAAATGAAACATTTAAGTGTATATTTTTCATATTATTTTTCGCAAAAAAGGACACCAAACCCATCAATCCATAAATGGCCAATTTTTGTAATAGTAAAACCGAGGTCTTTAATTTTTGGAATTAATAAATCTTTTACATAATGACCATGATATTCTATATATAAAGATGTAATATTAGATACGTCATCACGTGTAAAATCTAAAAATAGAAGTTCTCGTCCTTCTATATCACTTTTAATAGCATTTATATTGTTTTGTTTTATTATAAGTTTAACAAATGAACTATCTTTAATATTTTCAGCAAAGAAATTAGCATTAGGTAAATTAAGTGAACGAAAATACTTAATTTCATCTACAGATGAATCAATGCCTATTAAACTTTTAGCTCCTTGTGCTAAAAGGTAGATAGGTGTCATCTTTGCTTGATCTGTTTCATCCCAGCGGCCGCAGCCGAGATCTAAGACGTTTTTATTTTGTACGTTTATATCTGGCCAGTGAACAATTGGGTCTTCGGATTCTATTTTAAATTCTTGCATCTTGTTTATGTTTAATTTGACGTAGCGTTTGTATTACACTCTCTTTAGTAACAAAGGGTGGCTGGTTAGGGTAGTGTCCGTGTTTCTTTTTATATATCTCTCTTCCAGAATATACATTCTTCTCCCATTGTTCCTTGTTATTAGCGATAGATGAATTATTAATTGCGTTAGGAGCTTCTGTTATGTATTTGTGACTGTCATACAGGTCAGCAAACCACCAAAATGGGGGATGATAACCTGCTTTAATAATACAGTAAGTATGGTCTACATGCTCCCAAGCATTGTAGTAATTTTCATCAATTAATCCTACCTTTTCTAATACCTCCTTTGTAAAAAAAGAAAACATCGCTACGGTATGCTCAAATAGTGAAACTTTATCTTTACCATAATCGACAACCAATTTTGGATTCGGTTCTGTATACTGATCTAATAAGTGCCTATTGTGTAGGTCAAAATTTTGTATTGTTTGTTTACGATTAAAGGGTGAACCAGGCCCGTAGTTAAAATGATGAATACCGCTAGCTTTGTGAGCCTCTATATATCTATTAAAAATAGACTTATCTAATATAATCATATCATCTTCTATTATAAAGATGTAATCGCACCCTTTATCTAAAAGGTGTTTCATAGCTTTATTTTTCGACTTTGCTACTCCAACGTTGGTTTCATTAAGCAAGTAACTATAAGGATTTTCGTATTCTAAAGACTCGAGATGCTTACCGTCGTTAACAATAACAAGCTCGTTAACACAATCGCAATCTTTTATAGACTCAAGTAAGTTAGTTAAGTAGTCTTTTCTATTACATGTAATAATTCCCACGCCTATCCTCATACTTTAAATTAATGTATAAATCGTATAAATCAATCTACATAAATAAATAAAATATATGGCTAGTACCACAACAAATAGTCTTTATGTCAACATTAAAGAACTTCCGTCTATCAATGATATCAATAACGGTGACTTCTTGATCGTTGAGACACCAGACGGTACTAATATTATTGATTATCAGGACTTTTTTATAACTCTACAGAATACAACGTTTGAGTCAACTATTGTTAATTTACAGACCGATACTCAGACACTTAGTACTGATCTAGTAGATTTACAGAATAAATTATTACCAGTCTTTATATCAAACACGGTTAACAAGACCTTAGATTCAACAAACAATAATCAAGTTTTTGTATCTACTAATACAACATCTTTGATAGGTTCAAATTTAGTCGATAATAAAGTTATATACACTATACCTGCTAATCTACCAACTAACTTTTACACTAAAATATTAAGAGCAGGTTCTGGATCCGTTGATATTGTGCCTGGAACCGGTGTTAATATCAACGGATCAACAGCTGGTGTTACGTTATCCTCTTACAGTACTAATGAGGTTTTCTGGATTGGCACTAACAACTACCTCGTAAGTGGTCAATTTAGAGTAATCTAACTAAATTTTAAATTTCTCATACATAGCACGCTCTTTCTGTTCCATCTCAAGAGCGTTCTTTTGCTGCTGAACTAAAGCTTCTAACTCAGTTAATTTATTAGGGTTAAAGATAGATTCTTCATCACCATACAAGTTACCAGTTGGATCTAAGTATTCAGATATAATATCAATACGACGCTGTCCGCTTACAGGTAAAGGTATAATACAAGGTGAGTCGTCTTTTGGGAAGAATATATCCGACTCTAAATTATGATAGTACTGTTGATAAAGTACATCAAATATATTATCGATCTCCTTAATATACTGCAGATTAGTATCTCTTAAACCATCATCTTCAATCTTAATAGACTCTTCATATCTTAATAAGAAGATAATGTCTAATGATCTCATTGATTCCTTTACCAATGATATTGTTTGATCAACAAAGGTTTTATCAAAGCCATCGATGCCTTTATCATGACACCATAAGGTGTATACGAGATTATCAATAGGGCATCGATCGTAAACTACTTTACTATCTTTCTTATAATCACCCATCTGCTCTATCATGAATCCGAGTATATCTAGCTGCGTATCTTTTGAAGCAAGCGATGAGTGTGGTAGTTGTTTGTCTTTAATTAAATCACGATATGTTTTTTCTGGAGTTACATACTGTGGCCATACTTGAAGTATGTTAGTAATCAGGGTAGTTTTACCTGAATTTTGGCAACCAGATATCGCGATTCTCATAGTTAAATTTAATATATATTATTGATTAATCAACAACTATTCAACATATTCCACTTCAGGAAATTCTGTTTTAATTATATCTGTCTTATAAGCAGGAATTGGTTTTCCGTTGTTAGGTACTTTATTGTTATTATTCTGCGTTGGTGTATTACAACTAACTAAAAGAATAGCGAGTGCTAGAGTGAGGTTACATGCGTACATAAAAAATTGATTTTTGTTCTGATTCGGTTAGTGTTTTAACTGATCCATTTTGAGGTTCAATAAAGACCCATCCTTCATCGGTATATGCCATATTAA
>Ga0181348_1000522_pt1 | contig 16743 bp, 20 predicted proteins | sample Su13VDMM110DN_FD_130092 | JGI IMG/M metagenome (GOLD analysis project Ga0181348, IMG submission 130092) | Freshwater viral communities from Lake Michigan, USA - Su13.VD.MM110.D.N | ecosystem: Environmental > Aquatic > Freshwater > Lake | place: USA: Michigan | collected 2013-07-16
AATGATTATCTAACGTTATATATATTTTACTTTCCCAATTCGTTGTCTGGCGTCCCATAATTGAAAAAAAAATTGAAGTTATATTCTAACATTAGATATCGTATCCAATCAACCATGGCGACTTCCCACATCAACCGATTCGAATGCCCCTGCGGAAAAACTGTGTGCGTCAAAGACAAGAGAACCCGAGACAAATTGATGAAGATGCACTTGAAGGTGTGTCAGCAAGGACGAGATGGAGTACAGACACATATTTCTGTCGATTACGACGTGGGGCGACAAGTAGCGTATGCAGGGCAACAAAGTGTCGGCGCAAGAGAGATGGCGCAACTATTGGTGGATATGAACCGAGACGAGAATGTTCTGCTACGTGCTCCGCCTGCCGATTTGCCACGTGTATTGGCCATTCTGGAGCAAATCATTCTTGATGGGGCCTAGGTGAAACCCCATCCCTCTACCCAATCCCCCCTCTCTACTCCCTCTGTTTTTACTAACCTTTTTTTTATTATATGTATAGTTACCCCGTTTAAATCGGCTTCCCCACCGGACCGTTTTCAAAATTATTTTTTTTGGAAATAAAAGAAAATCATTTTTTTTTCATATTAACCCCCCATAATCACTATACACACTATACACACTATACATTTATTATTATACTATATATAAATGAGACCATATATGGTAAGGAAGCCATTATAAATATATTAAAAAAAGGATGTACAGTATTATTTTAACTATCCACTTTATATAATTAACTATGCACCTTTCCAAAAAAAAATTGAAATCAAATCTATCTTTTTATTCTATTAAAAAGGAAAGATGGACGAACTCACTTACGACATCGCATTGGCTATCGGAGACTACCTTACTGGGAAAACCATCGTGACTGGCATCGTTTGCAATAAATGCTCCTTGACTCTTCCAGCACACACAATAGACGAACATCTTAACGAAAATCATCCCATTCACCAGTGCCCGCATGACTGGCTATGCCTTAATACCGTAAAAATATAAGTCGCAACTAGCGGGATTATAGGCCGTCTCCCACTGCACGAAATGCTCATCGAGGTTCATCGCTTCATTCACGTCTTCTATGGTAAGGTTTTTGTAATAGTCTTGCATATCTTCTAACTTGCAAATTGTTCCGTAGGAATCCTGCGGAGAAGTTCTACGTGTTCCATGCTCACGTCGCCCCGTCGATGCGCAGGTAAATATAAACATGCCTTCTTTTTTTAACATCTTATGAATTTTGAGAAATGATTCCTTATACTCTGCATCATGTTCGAAACATTCAGTACTGACTATGGTGTCAAAATGATTATCAAAAGGTAAGTCCTTGGTTCTGCATACATAATCTACATTGGGGGCTTTCATAACATCATTTCCTGCATAATTACAATTCTCAAAAAGATAGCGGTTGTTGCCGTTGATATCCCCGCTACCCACGTCAAAAACTATTTTATTTTGAAACTGCTCTGGGAACTTACCCTTCATGAACTGCATAAACTGCATGGCTTGAATGTGCATACTATTGCTAAAGAAAAGAACTTTTATTTTTTAACTAAATGAGAAGCATCTATCTTGGAGGCCTTACCCCCCATGACGGCTGAATACACTCGTCCCATCCCCCATTGTTGCGGTGATTTCACTGTGGGACGAACCGATTGCGGATTGCTAAAATAGGCACCTTCACCTTTCATGTAAATTACTTTTAAATGTTTCAGTTGGTATCCAGTGATTTTGGCTACATCGGCTAACGAGTGCGCTGTTCCTTTTGGAAAGCCGTACTTCTTGTTAAACTTGTCTTTGTACGTAATCACCATAACTAAACCTCACTTTTTAAATTTTCTGTTTTGACTTTGGGAGACAAATCTCTTAAAATCGGATTTACTTTTTTTAACTCAAAAGAATTAATAAGCGCATCATTGATGCTCTCGTTATGAATGAGTGAATCACTGAATAATGTTTTGTATTCATTTTCAATTGCATTTAAAAAGGTAGAACCTGATAACTCCTCTCTGTGTTCCCTGTCCAATTTCAAGCAGTTATTTATTTTTACAGAAAGTAAATAAAACGAACGGTAACTCATCAATTCCGTTTCAATTCTTTTTTGCAAACCAATGTACAATTCAATGGAACATATAATAGCGGATACTAACGACAACAAACAATTCACAGAAGATACCAGATTCTGGTTCATGTACGATGCCAACCCTACTGCAAAGATGCTATTGCAACTACTCAGCACAATGATGGGGATTTTAAAGTACTTTTGCTGTTCGTGCAACTGTAGATAGTTCCGTTTATGGATGGTGCTTAACTTGGCACAGTTATGTTCTATGTCTTTGGATAGTAATTCTATGTCTTCACTCCATCCAAGATTGGACTCATTGGATTCGACACTCATTATTATATACACCTATATTATGTTGAGTCAATTTAGTAACCCTGCTAAAGCGCAACGAAATGCCCTTAACTATTTAGGTAAAGACGCTAAACTAGCCATCTCTACCCGCAAAGATAAAAAGTACATGATTAAAACTCCTGACGGGAAAACAGTTCATTTCGGTGGAATGGGATATAAAGACTTCACCAAAACGGGAGATGAAGAGAAAAAAAAGAATTACCTACAACGGGCGAGGAAGATAAAGGGCGATTGGAAGCCCAACCCCTACTCGCCTAACAATCTAGCCATAAACATATTATGGAGCGGGGATTAATGCTAAGATAATCTGACTGCTTTACAATTTGAACCCGAGAATGACGTTGACAATATGCGTAGAGTTCCTGTAAATGTTGCCGTTGTACTAAAAAATATATCCTGGGCACTACTAACATTTGTATATACCTGCGTTACTGAATATGATTTTGTTCTTCCAACTGCTAGAGTAATAGTAGCACATTCAACCACAGTTGCTAAAACATTCGTTCCACCCGACGATTCACCGATATTTAAAGTGATGGAAGTAATAACGGCGTTGGTGGTTGGAACAAAAAATAATGCATTCCAGTAGAACAGCCATACTCCAACTTCTAAATTTGTAAAAGTGGCTCCAACTTTATTTGTTGTTGAAGTTAAATCAAAATTGCCGATTGTAATGTCTGGAAAAACATAATTACCAATACAACCCGATGGTGTTCCAGCAAACGCCGTATATAATGTATCATAAGTTGGCGTAATTGGGGTTTTTAAGAGGAACGAAGAAGTACTATCTCCCATATCAATCGTCCCACCTCTAATAGAAGTAGTAATTGAATTATTACCGATATTGATACCCACACCAGCGCCCATTGAATTTCCAATTTGAATTGAAGTCGAATTTAAACCAATATTGATTGTTTTTAAACCTAAATTCATAGTCCCCAATCCAGACGTGTTAAGATTTCCGATATTAATTCTATCTGTTGATAAAAGTTGACCTGTTCCAATATTAATTGTTCCTGATGTGTTAGAAGTTCCAACACTAATATTTAATCCTTCTAATTCTATTGTTGAAGACGTATTACCGATGGTAATCGCATTGATAGTATTCGAAGTCGCTCCCATATTTAGAACGGTCGCTCGGTTGCCTAATTGTAGTGTTCCGCCAGTTCTTAATTCAGCACTATCCGTAGAGTTATGATTTCCAATAACAATATTTCCAGTTGTAATTGAAGTTCCTATTCGTATAAACCCAGCAGTTAATTTCTCGGCAATTCGCAAAGTTGCTGATACATTCACTGCTGAACCATCGATTATATTCATCGTATTCCCTGAAATATCCGATAAGAATTGAAAAGTTCCTACATTTGTTATTGATGTTGAACTCGTATTTGAACCCAAATTAATAGTTGTTCCACTGATATTTGTAGTTGAGGACACATTACCTATTGTAATCAAATTGCTAACATTTGCATTTGAACCCATTTCGATTACAGAAGCACTATTTCCCAAATTCATAGTTCCGAGAGTTCTTAATCTTATTTCGTTCGGCCCCCCAGAAAGATTATTCCCTAATGTAATAATTCCCAGAGTCATTTGCGTTCCAATATTCATCTGGGATGCGGTAGGTCCTAAAAAACATACCCCACCTGTTCTTAACTCTAAATTACTAGTATTAGTATCACTACCCAACGTAATCGAGCCAGAAGTTACATTATTGTACATAACAACAGTAGAAGATGGACTAATTGCAGTAATTGTATCTGTGAATAGAGTGGAAACAATTACAGTTCCCGCCGTAACTGTGCCTACATTTAGAGTACCTACCGTAACTGTGCCTACATGTACATCGCTTACATTGATAGTAGAAACATTTATTATTTGACTATCAATGTTATTTAAATATGCTAAATTTGAGTTAAATTGTCCCGCTATAATCGGCATTGCTGAAACAATAGGGCTTAACATATAAACAACCACACCGACGTTCCCCATGTTGATGTCTGAGGGTGCGGTTGTAAATAAATTATAATTCGTAGATACGTTGTATGGTTGAACCTCATTACAATTGATTACGGGGACATCGAGTTCATTACAGGTAATAACCCCGTCTTCCATTGTTCCACCTGCGCCGTCATCTATTGTAATTATACCATTCATCGATTTCACTGAATAAGGAATATTTGTTATGCTACTCATGTACAATAGGTAGATATTTTAATAGTCTTCGCATTCCTCAAAGTGAAGCATTAGAACGTACTGGCCTGCCGTGGGTGTTGCATAAGCCTCGGTGGTTAGTGCCTTGCGAAGAAATACCGTAAATTGTTCAGCGCTCGGTCTCTGCATCCTCACGGGCGGATTCGTTGTATAGTCGGCGTAGTAATAGGAGGTTGCACCAACATCGTCGGCCCGTAAAGTTCCTAGAAATCCAATTCGTTGAGAAGCCGTAGTAGCATTCGCTATATACGTATCGGGTGTGCCGTTCAAATCTGTCCATAGCGTCATTACAGGAGACAGCGTAGTCGTCACATCATCGCTCATGTAGGAAAAGGTTACGTCATACATCTTGTCAGGCACTATAGCCCAGTTGAAACAAAAAGTCGTTGTACTACCGTTTATCTGGCTGAAATAGTTATTGCTTGAATCACAACATACGTTGAAAGAATACTTCATACTTTACTTAAATATTTTATTCTATCATAAGTTCGTCAAAGCCTTTGAACATGCGTTGGGAATCCGTATTTACAAATAGATATTCATAGGGCTTATCAAATACCATCTTCATGATAGGCAACATGTAATCTTTAGGCAACTCGATCAATTCCTCCCAAATCTTTTCCATTTCGTTCTTGCTACATTTAAAGATAAATAAGTTGCTAAACAATTTGCGTACGTCCTTTTCTATGGAAAGGTAAGACTGCACCAAGAAGATGATGCTTAAATGCTTATGTCTCCTATTGAACACAAGTTCTTTCAACTTCTTTTTAATAGAACCATCCTTGAGGTAAGCCGTACAGTCGTCCATGAACAACACATTGTTGTCTTCGCTTAAGTTGCTTTCAATGTCGTTCAAATTTTCAATGGTGAGTTCGTTGTACTTTTGGTCATCGGGTATCTTATCAAACAGCGGGTCTTTCATGGATGCCCTACTCTGCTCGGGCTGTATCAAAAAGATTTTATCAAAAGTTCCCTTAAAGATAGCCTTGCTCTTAAGAAACGAATATAACAGCGAGGTCTTTCCACTCTTAGGCCGTCCAATAAACAGCGTCGTCGAGTGATTGTTTAAAAAAGAAGTCAAATCATAATCATCTAGTTTAGGATGTAATTTGCTGTCGCACAACATTTTGCAGATGGCTAACTTAGGTGCATCATTTTCTTTAATGGATATCATTACTATAGGCGGAGATTAATATTATGGTTTTTCTAATCCACCGCCTTTGGGTTCTGGAGGTGGGTCGCCTTGAATACCTGCAAAGCCAGGTGGCAATATTAAATCTTGTGCTTCTTGTGCTTCTTTTTCTTGTTTTGCTTTACGTCTTGCTTGTGACTTTGCTACTCCGGTTGTTAATTCTGCTAGAAATGGGTTTTTGGGTGGGACTGCTGTAAATACTGTTTCGGGTGCGGGTGGGATTCGTCCTGGTCCCTGATTGGCTACCTTCGCACTCTCGTTTAATGCTTTTCCCATTTTAGTTCTTCCGTCGGGTCGCCCATCTGCCCGAAGCCCTGAATCTACTCTTTCGCTAGGAGGTAGTTTAGACGGCGTTGAAATTGGTTCAGTAGGTGCAACTGGTAAATCTTCTGAGCCAACAGGAGGTAATGGTCGCCCTCCTATTTCCTGTCCAAATGGACGAGCCTCTACTACTATTACTGATGCTGGTTCTGGTGCTTGTCTTGGTGCTGGTGTTGGTACGATTCGTGTTCCGGGTGCGGGTGGTAGTGCTAGTTGCCCACGTCTTTCGCTAACTACAAGCGGTACAGGTACTAAAGGGTCGATTCCTATTACTGGGGCTGTGTCTCCATCTGGATAAGCCAATTGGCGCCGAGGCGGTCTTGGGGGAGGAGGTACAACTAATCTGTCAGGTTCATTTAGTGGAGTTTCATCTTCATCAGCAATTGGCAATAAACCGAAAATATCGGGTCCTTGTGCATCTTCAAATACCTCTTCTGGAGTTGCATAGTCAAATACATTTTCTCCAACAAGACCAGGAAACGCTCTATCAAAAAAAGTGCTCGATAATCCCGATGACAATCCCGATGACAATATAGATGCTCCTGTCGATAATAGAGATGCTCCTGCGCTTCTTCCTGCTGACAATAGAGATGCTCCTGCCGATTGCACTAATGAAGGTGTTGCTCTCTCTCTTACACGAGTGATTTCAGGTACAAGTACCGATGCCGTTGCTCGTACAACAGGGGCTGGAGGCGGTTGTAGCGTTGGTGGCGGTGGAGGTTGGGGGAATCCTGCTGGAAATAACTGTGGAAATGGCGGAAATCCTCTAGATACTGGTGGTAGTCTAGGTCCCGTAGGTCGCCTATTGTACTTACGCTTTGGTTTTATATCGCCTAAAGTAATATTTACAATTTGGCTTTGCTTTTGTTTTTGCTTTTGCTTTTGTCGTTTCACCATATATTATATCAGATAAATTTAAAAACAGTTTTCGGGATTTCCTTAACTGGTATGGCTACAGGTTTGGGTTTTGGCTTTATCTTTTCCATGGGTGTATCGTCATCGCTTATCTCATCCAATACTAATTCTTTTTTCAGTTGCTTCTTTTTAACTGATATTGCTTTCTTTACTAACTTTTCCTCTAGCGCCTTCTTTTCAAATTCTGCCAATTTTTTAGCATCGTTAAGGCGCTTGTCTGAATTCAACTTCTTTTTCAATAAACAGGCTTCAAATGCCTCAATCTGTCTTGCACTCCTTTCTTTTTTCGGTTTAGGCGGTTCTTCGGGTTCTTCTATCGGTTCTTTTACTTTGGGTACTTTCTTAACTTTGACAGTTGTTTCTAAAATATCGAGTTCATCCATACTTTATCGGATATTTTTACATAATTTAATATCCGCAATATGCATGTCTCTCCTCATTGAGAACAAATTAATAACGCTAAACTCGGGCTATGGCATTCAACTCAATGATTCTTACAAAAGCGATATTCTCTTTAATTTCAAAGGAGTTCTAGTAGATGAAGACGATATTGTCTCCTCCAACATCTGCATCATGAATGCTCAGATTCCTGTCTCGTTTTATACAATTAATACAGGTAATAATATCATTGGAACCGATTTAGGAAATGTAGTCATCCCCATTGGTAATTATAATTTCAATACTTTAGCCCCCGTTGTCGTAAGTGCATTTTCAACTCAAATTTCAGTTGTCATCACACTTACCATTGACAGAACAACAGGGTTAGTAAATTTTAAATACATAAGCGGTGTAGCCAATACATATTTCAATTTTGATAATTCCTATAAAATATTTGGATTCCTTCCCAATGTCAATTATCCTTATGTAAGCACTAACCTTACATCCATATTCCCGCTTAATTTGTTAGGCGTCAAGAAACTCAACATTAGGAGTCAAAAATTGCAAATTAGTTCTTTTAATTCAATCAGCAATAATTTAGGAATAACCATTGCTACTCTTCCCGTCGATGTACCGGCTTACTCCATGATATCTTACGTCAATCAAACCGACCTTAATAAAACTAATTTGCAAATTAAAACCATTGACCAAATCGACATTAGCATTACCGATGAGGATAACAATCTCATCAACTTTAACGGGCTCGACTGGAACATCACATTAGTGCTTGAAAATGTTAGACGGCTACCCGACAAAGTTCCGCCGTTTAAAGAAGTATTAGAAAAACAAAAACCAGCCAAAGAAGAGATAGACCCTGAATTGGAAATACTGAATGCTTAAGGAAAAAGACGACCGTCCTTTCAAACCTTGCTATTTTGTATTCTTTTGCTAAAAGAATTATCTTAAGGTAGTATATGTCCGTAGTTGTCCTTCCCAAGTCCTTTGATTTAAGCGAACGCATTGAGTCCATTCCAGACTCTGCAACCTCCAAACTAATATCGTGTCGTCCCATTTCAGGCGGAACTTTCACGCAACAGCAAATCATGGAATTCGATTTACAGTCGTTCGGGTGGCTTATCCCGCAGTCCCTTGCCCTTCGCTACAAAGTGCGAGTCAACACTGACGCTAGTGGCGCCGCGCTCATTGGCACTCCGGTTTTCACACCTTTCCAGCGTGTCAGCACTCTCGTTGGAGGGTCAAGTATTGACACCATAAATGGCTACAATCAAGTCATGCAATTGTATGTCAATGGCCACATGGACGTGGCCCAGAAGTACGGAAACCAGGCAGGATTCGGGTACACCAACACCACAGGCACTCTTATCAATCTTGATGGACGCACTTTTGATGCTTCCATTGCTGATGCTTCATCCAACTCTACCTTCACCGTATCGGCTCCGCTTTACGGAACTCTTCTTTCGTCGGCAGAGAAGTGCCTCCCGCTGTTTGCGATGCCCTCTGTCCGTCTGCAATTTACTTTGGATTCACTTGCCAACATGTCGTTCATCAAGTTGGGTGCAGTAGCAACGGGATTCGCAGCTCTTACTAAACTCGAGATTTTTAACGCTGAGTTGGTCTATACTTGCGTGGATATGGGGGCCGGAGTTGAAGCCATGGTGCGCAGTCTAGGCTCTAGCATTTCGATTAAGTCACACGGTCTTTCCAACACAGCAGTATCCGTTCCGTCGGGAACATCGGGTTCGCAATCGTACGTGTTTAACCAGCGTTTTGCATCCATTCGCTCCGCCTACCTTTTGGGAACTCGTGCAGATGGCGCAGCTAACAAGTGGGCTGGATTCGCTGACATTACCACCAACAACGGCGACTACCAACTCACCATTGCGGGCACCCCATACCCACCTACTGTTTTGAGCACTGCCCTCAACCACCAGGGTATCCTAACTGAGACTCGTCGCGCATTTGGTTCTCTCTTTGACCACAAGAACGCCACCTCTATCAACACCGTTGAATTCGATACAGATATCAACGACTCGAGTTCCAATGCGCTCGTGACAGAGCCCGGTAAATTCATCGTTGGAATCAACCTCTCACGTGTGGGCGATGACGACAAGGTGATGATGTCTGGCGTTAGTACCTACAACTCGCCCATCAATGCCAACATCAACATTAACACGGCAACAACGGTCGCGGCGAACTTGAACTTGGTATTGGACTATGACGCCATCCTCGTACTCGATCCTATTGCCAACCAGTTGTCGGTTCGTTCGTAATTCCTCAAAAGTCAAAACAGAAAAGGTTAAGAGAAAGTTTTTATCTCATGTAGAATTATAATGGCCAAGAAGCAACCCAAAGTCCTCCGTTTTATAAACACTCTTAAGAAAGGCTACAACTCGCTTTTAGGAAAAGAACTATCTCAGGCAATCAACAAGAAAGCCGTAGGTGCAGTAGGCATGATTCCTGTTCCGTCCATGAAGAAAGGAGGCATTGTTAAGCGTACTGGCCTCACTAGATTACACAAAGGAGAGGTAGTCCTAACTGTCGGCCAGCGAAGGGCTCTTAAGAAAATGCTCAAGTAAATCATTTAGCAAATAATTTCGGGTTCAAACCCATAATTATTTTTCTCAAGACATAGTATGAACGGCGAAGAAGGTATTATTACATTTAGCAAGTACTTCATTCTCAATGCAGAGTTGCTGTCGAAAAAAACAGGAACACCCGTGGTTTATGCTATGAGGCCCTATTCAACGTATGTAATCTACTCCGCTCAAGATGCCATTGATTCTCTACTCGAATTTCAGAAAAAGTATAAAACAAAGTACATAATTCTACAGTCAGAGAACTGGGAGGCCTCTTGCTTCCAGAACCCCAAGTACATTGAACTGCTTAAGAAGAATACTGTTTTTCAATACTCTAAGCATACTGCACTCCAGTGTATGGAAAAGTATGGAGTGTTCAACTGCGACTACTTTCAATTCGAGTACCCGAAAGTAGAAGTCAAGGGAGTTCGTGATATTGACCTTCTTTTCTTTGGATGCCTTAATCAACGGCGCCATGATATCTTGCACTTTATCCAAAATAAGTTCCCTAATAAGCATATTGTTATTACGTCCGATGCATTCGGCGCAGATTTACACAACTTGCTAGTAAGGACAAAAACAGTAATAAATATATCCTTCTACCCAAATGCCGTCTTAGAAACGCATCGAGTTGCTTATGCACTAGCCTACGGATGCAGGGTAATCTCGAATCGTTCCGCTGACCCTGACCTAGACGAACAATTCCCATCTATACACTTCTGCGAAAATAAATTATCCGATTTTGCTTATACGGTTGCAAAATTCATTTAATTTCTCTCTCAAGATATATGTTTAGCGTTTCCATTATCATTCCTACCTATAACCGCAAGAGATTCGAGCGCCTTATAGAATATAACATCCTTTGCCAGACTTATAAAAATATAATTGAAGTGGTTATTGGAGACGATAGTGAAGACAACCTGAAACTGAATCTACCTTTTCCCACTACTTACGTCAAAATGGATAGATGCACCATTGGACAGAAGCGAAACATACTTTGTCATCATTGTAAAGGAGATATTATTGCCCATATGGATACGGACGACTTCTATTTCCCCACTTACATTGAACACTCCGTTTCCCAAATGCTCCAGCATAACAAACAATGTGCAGGAACCGCTGACATGTTTATCTTTTATCCAGACGATATGCGTCTTTGTAAAATGAATAATCATGTACTGCACATGGCCAATGAAGGAACTCTAGTCTATTTTAAAAAATTCTGGGATGCCAAGAAATTTAGCGAATTGCAGACCAGTGAAGGGTTGGCTTTCCTGCAAACTAGAGACGAGGAGATTGTAAAAACGGACATTAATCTTATCATGGTTTGTGTTGCGCATCAGGACAATACGGTAGACAAATCATGTTGGAAGTCTTTAATGTGTAACGCTTACCCTCGTTTTCACTATCACAATTTGCTTTACGCTTCAATGACCGCACCTTGAAACTAGGGTGATGCAACTTAGGATTCAAATCGTGATTCGTGCATAGTTTATGGAATACAGAGAAACATCCTTCGCATTCCTTAATGTGCAACTGCACCATCTGGTCTTTCAACTTATTCGTTAAATAATATTCGGTAGTTCCCTTCCAGCATTGATGGTGGGGCGTTACAAACATATTATTTAATATATGTAGTTTGTTTATATCATGCGCCTTAGTCATTTAGAAACAGATAGTCACGTGTGGGTTTTTGATAAAAAATTAATAATTGAAATCGGTATGGGCTCTAAGAAATTAAAGTTGAAATGTTCTTGCCAAGACGATTACGATTCAGTTCTTTCTAAACTGTTTGAGATTGGGTGGTACTGGGAAAATAGTGTAGTATAGTATGTTCCTGCCTTGTCCCCATTGCGGAATCTTGATTGAAATCATGGCGGTCAATTGTGGCGTGTTTCGATGTGGAGTCTATAGAGACACCGGACAACAGATTCACCCTCATTCTCCAGTACCCATCGATCCTTTACTCATTTGGGGATGCTCCTACCCCTTTAAACTGGTGCAGGGACAACTTGTCGTTTGCGGTTGGAATGAATAATCTTTAGGTATAATATGGAAAAAATATTGGCGAAGCGTGATTCTAACCGCAGGGCTACACTCGCTTACAAGGCTAGACAGGAAGCCACCAATCCAGTAGAGTTCGCAGAACGCCAACGGGGTTATGCTCGTAAATGTTTTAAAAAATATTATGCTACCAACACGGAGTATCGTGTGCGCCATTTGCAGGAAGCCAAAGATAAGTACTACTACGATAACTCCACCGATAGATTTCTGCTCTGTGTCCGTCTCCTTTTTCAATGAAACGTTCCTTGAATCATGAGTTCAATGGATTGAAGTGTTAATTTTGATATTATGGCTTGAACCCGTATTGCTTCTTCGCCTGTTAATTCCGATAGGGTTGTATTCTCTGGGTCTTCTATATCTAGACCACACGGTCTTCCATCAAAAAGACATGCGTCTAAATGGTCTTGATAACATGTCTTTAGTTTCGCAAACATTTTCAATGCTTTTTCATGATTTTTATTATATATATGTGCATATATATGTGCTAGTATTTTATTACTAGCACACATATGGTCGGGGTGCTCTTTTATCATATCTTTATTATTTTGATAATTCATTTTGCATGTATGATGGATATTGACTTTCCTTTCTCTTAATGCATTGACTAAATCTTGGTGTTCTGCAATTAACTTTTCAGTGGGTGTTCTTCGTGTTTTTTCCCAGATGGACTTACATGACGCCGAGCAGAACTGGTGGTCTCCTTTCAAGACTTCGTCGCACCATTTGCAGTAATAGACTGGTGATTTACTTTTCTTTTCCATTTTGAAATTATTTTTTTATTTCTTTAATTTCAATTTTATTTACAATTAATAAATTACCTACCCAGTCTAACTCAGGTAAATTTGTATTGTTATGAAAAACAGTATAATTCTTATCATCTATATCTATATTTAAAAATACGTGTGCTATAACTCTTGCTTTTGAATATTTTTTTCCGTTTATTGTAATAGTCTTTCTTGAACAATGATAGATAACCCTCCCATTTTTTTTATTTTTATGGGTTATATATCCTTCATTACATACTCTAAACAGACGACCATGAATCAACTGTTCTTTCCAAATTACTTCCTCTGAATTAGCATAATCCATATAATAGAAATAGATATCTCTTATAATTTCAATTTTTTAATGGAAAGGTGCATAGTTAATTATATACAGTGAATAGTTAAAATAATACTATACATCCTTTTTTTAATATATTTATAATGGCTTCCTTACCATATATGGTCTCATATTTAAAAAAGGTGTATAGTGTGTATAGTGTGTATACTGATTATGAAGGGTTTATATGGGAAAAAATGATTTTCTTTTATTTCCAGAAAAAAGAATTTTGAAAACTGTCCCGGGTGGAAAGCCGATTAAAACGGGGTAACTGTACACCTTTTATAATTCACTAATAGTTTCTTCTTCATCACTATCATCCGCTACATCTGTGATGTCATATTTAATTTTTAGTAATGGAATATTGAATAGTATAGTATTTCCGTTCTTTGTACGTTTTCCTTTTGTAATTCCTTTAATGTTCAGATTCTTTAATCGAACTGCAAATTGGATACTTGTACAATCATATTTAGAATTGATACGACACCATTCTTTAAACTGAGTATAACAATCTTGACTTGACAATTTAACTTCTTCTTTAGCATGATGAAGTAATGTAAAGGCTTCAACCCATTGTTCAATTGGAGTAATAGTTAAATTAGTCTGTGTTTTATGAAATTCAGTTTTCGGAGGAACACGAGTATGAAACTCTTCAAGGTTAGGTCTGGATTTCAACCATTCATAAATTGTTTTCTGAGCATTTTTATCGTCTAATAATCTTCTATACTTTTCAACATAGGCATTAATCACCTCTATTTCTTCAGCAGTTCTATCAAATCCATTTTTGCATAGTTCATAAGAAGACCGAATAACCACATTACGCCTATCCTCTTTTTCAGGTTTAATCGCCTCCTCATTATTTGTGAATGCCATAAAACGAGCATAACAATCAATCTCATACGAAGAAACTCCTTTCGTGTTGATAGTCAATTTAGAATCCGTAATAAGTCCCTTGAGTTGTCCGCCACAATTTTTCAACTCCATTGCACTTACCTCAGAAAGAACAACAAGATGCGCATCTGCCATTTGACTATTGAAATCACCAAATATATGAAGACTAGGTTTGGTAGTTTCAAATACTTTCTTATGACCGAGTAGTTTGCGTAAAAGTTCAAGCAATGAATCCTTACCCGCTCCTGGTTTGGAGACAAAGGTAGGCATAGTTGTTTTTACGTCGGGAAATTGAATCATCTGTGCAATCCAATCGATGACCCATTGGGCGACAATATATTCGTGATTACACATGATACTAATATGCTTTTCGAATAAATCAATGGCACTTGGGTCAAAGACACACTCAGGTAACCTCTCACCACTAAAGGGAACCCACAGATTGTATATGTTATCGGGACAATTTCTAGGATAAACACCAATATCTTGTTTGGTTCGAATGGAATTGTTATTATTAGCCCACCTCTTGATGAAATTTACAGGACAACCCGTATCGGTAAATCCAACTTGAATATGTTCATAACAAGCAATCAAAATGGCTTTAGACAAAATAGTTACTGTATCCCCATCATCTCGTGCATAAAATCCTTTATTTACTATTTTGCAAACTTTTTCCTCAAACTTTATTCGTTCGGCTTCAAACAAGGCTTGACTTGAATCTTGTGCCTCTCCGCCTTCTGCAATCACTAATTCTACATTATGGTCTTTGTAGGATAGACGAATACCATACTCCGCAATACCGGCTTCTAGTTCAGTAAGTAACTCTGCATCAGGCTCACCGTATATCATAAGTCCATCAAACATCAATGCGCAAATCTCAATGTTTTTGGAAAGTATCATTTGAACCATGATTTGCAATATTTTATTTTCAAAATGGCACAGTATATGGTTTATCTTTGAACCATTCGGATTGTAAGTTTTAGTAGTTACAAACTGCGGGTAGTGTGGAAGCAAGGCTTTCTGAATGGCTTTCATTTCCTTGTCAAAGGCATTGAACACGGGGTCATCCATTTTCATTTTCTTATCGTTATTCACGCATTTCAGGTAATCCTGTTTGGTAGCCAACCCATTCTCTAATATCTCATCACGATTTTCAATATAGTTTTTAAGATTAAGACACGGTATGTTATGCTGTTTGCAAAGATGAAATAGAATACATGGATGAGCATTCACCATATCAATATCGGAAGTGATATCGTGTAGCAAAAATCCACGAATGAACTTTGGTTTATTCTGAATGGAAGTCCCGCAGAACATCCGCCCCTGATTAGTATCAGACGCATAATGATGAGTCATAACCCCATCGGCCTTCTCCATAAAGCCTACATATTTTAGTAAATACTTGTATTGGTCTTTGCACTTCTTCTCCGTGCTAATACCGCTCATGAGTTTGAATTGTTCATAGGGCATAGTGGATAGTGCCTTAAGACGGTCAATCGGAATTCTTTCGGTTACATTCATTTATATAATTTCTCCTTATTTTAAAACTTCAATTTTTATTTCATTCATTCATCGAAAAAAAATCAACCAATCAGGAAGCAATCGATAGCCTATGGTTGCAGTTAATTTCGGGAATAGCATACCTATTTGAGGTACTTGAGTTGCGTCGCCGGTGAATGTCCCATCAGTTTGGACAGCGCAAGTCGGTCTTCATAACTCGCCTCCTTTAGCGTGTCAGTAATCTTCATGTGTCTGTATAAATTTATGCCCGAGGTGTAGCCGAGACGCTTGTTGGTCAGTTCAACGATGTCGGTAAGTTTCGGCACACCAAAGAGCAGGTCGCCGACTTTCAAATTCTTTTTGGCAATGTACTTTTGAGTTAGTTTGCGCAAGGCCGAAGAGCAACGGTGCTTAATCTGGCCATATTGTTCGTGTTGTTTGTATTGGTTGAGCACGATGCTCATCTTTTTATCTTTGACCAATAAATAATTGACCTCATCAAGAGGTGTGTCGGAAATGACAAGCCCAAGGTCATCACGACAGGTGAATTCATTGTACATACTTGCAATGAGGAACTCACGAGAATCCACGCCGAAGCGAGTAGCGACCTGCTCAAGGTAGGTCTCAAAGGATGGGTACTCCGTTTGTGGTTTATTTGTTGTTTCGTCATCCAGTTTCATTTTTGTAATTTGGTATGCATCATCAATCTTTTTTTCATCCATGGGAATCTCCAGAATTGTACCGATTTTGAGAACGGCTTGATACATTTTTATTTTAGAGCCTAGACTGTAATCGCCACCCTCCACCATCTGGCCATTATCGATAGCGCTTATCAACTTGTCGGCATCCTCCAATGCCCACGCAAGTTCGGGCACGGTAAGACGCATGACAGACTTGATAGCCCTAAGATGTCCGTTTTTAGTTTCTTCATTGGGAATCTTATCGCCAATGAGGTCATCTAGTTTTTCATAAGAGAAACCCTTGATGCGTAGTTTTTTCTTGGGTGGTGGAGTAGGATTCATCACCTCTGCCTCTGCTCGTTCTTTTGCTTTTCGTGCATTGACACCCGCATTGATTTTGGCACGATTCGCTTTGGCATAGGCACTATGCTTTGCATTGATTACATCCTTATGTAGAGCATGATG
>Ga0181348_1000523_pt1 | contig 16730 bp, 23 predicted proteins | sample Su13VDMM110DN_FD_130092 | JGI IMG/M metagenome (GOLD analysis project Ga0181348, IMG submission 130092) | Freshwater viral communities from Lake Michigan, USA - Su13.VD.MM110.D.N | ecosystem: Environmental > Aquatic > Freshwater > Lake | place: USA: Michigan | collected 2013-07-16
CTTAGCAACTTCGGCGCTTTCTCGATACTGTGGTTGATGGATTGGACGTACTCTATGAGTACCTTCGCAGTACCAGCTGAACTGACATACCACTCGTGAATATATAATATTCTTTTGATACACTACTGCACAAACGTCAGCCGGGAATCGACCACTGGCTGCACGATTCATGGTCACTTGAGCCACGGCCACTTTTCCTTCAAAAGGTTCGCTAGCAGCTTCCCAGTAGATGTTCTGGGTCAGGCAACGAAGTTGACGCTCGCGGTCGTCGGCTGTTACAAATTTTATTGCATTCATCTGAGCACGTTCAGCTTTCAGATCTTCAAACTTTGCTTTGGTAACAGTGACTAGACCTAAGGTAGCCAACCACATTCCAAAAACGATAGTCAAGAATTTGACTATACTGGGCAAATGTTGTTTCATAGTTTCTTCCTCCTTATTCAGGTTGTAGTTTTATATAACCATATGCTTTCCGAGAAAACTACTACTATAACCCATTAACTGGATACATTATAGCGTATTTTTTAGGAAAAAACAAGTTATATTGGGTTAAAAACTCAATATATTTTAGTCATCATCCTGAAATGACATCCGGACTTCCGGCAGCGCAGGCGTCGCCATCATCGATTGAATCACCAATTCTTGCCACGGCCAAACCGTTGGCAAACACCGTTGAGCTACCGCCACTTTGACTACCACCATGAGTGTCTGGCGGTCCTGGATCAGTGTGATCCGGCCAGGCGTCGGTGACTCTGACTACGCCTTGGCCATTGATAATAACATCCGAACTTCCGTTTGGTGTATTTGGTCGAGGCACATAACCACCGTGTCCGGTGCTGGCATCTAGATTGGTTCTAGTAACAGGTGGCATGTTTAATATTTTCCTTGAGCAACATACTGTATCAGGTAATCTTTACCTATTGTGTAATTATTATTTATAACCTGGGTAACTGGGCCAAGCTCGTCTCCGTTTACTAGCACAGAATAACTTGCAGTCAAGGTACTGGGACCAACGGACAGGTACTCGCTGACAAAATTATAACCTGATTCAATGTCGGTAAATTTTGCTACAGTTTTTACCTGCTTGTCACCGTCTTCGTAGGTGATAGCTTTTGTAAAATTGTCGTTGTACCTTCCGGAAAATGTTATTGTGACATTACCAGTAACAAATTCAGGACTGCCAACAGTAACTACCACATTGCCCGCGGTGTTTGCACCCTTGGTTACTACCACACTAGAAATCAATGGATCTAGAGGTACTAACAATCGCCCAACTGTGATAGTCTGAGCAATCTCTGTATTTTCCTCAATTGCAGGTAGTGTAGTAGAACTTAGCGAGATTGCCATTAGGTAATGATACTTCCTCTAGTGATGGGTTCAATTCCGGTTGTGGTTTTGATATAGTGTTTTTGCATAGCATCAATACTAGGGGCATGCATGATAACATGTTGCTTGCTCAAAGTCACAGTACGGTCAGCATCAACAGTAAAAAGACTTTGAATCAATCCCATACCTTGCGGGCTAGGCATCACTGTGCAGGGACGCTCAATTGTGAATCCGGTATCTGTTTCTTCTGCGATTCTAGCAACAATTTCGTCACCAGTAACCAATTTAAAACTCACGATATCGCCTTGTTGATAACCTTTTGATACTAACATTTAGTTTTTTACCTTTTCAAAAAATTCAGCTGGTTGTCGATTTAGTCCGTCAAATCCTCCAGGGATCAATTCGTACCCGTGAAAAATTTGCGGAACGCTACGAAGGCCTTTGTCTACTAGTAATTGTCTAGCCTCGGGCTCGTATTCGATGTTGACTTCCGTATAACTAACACCTTTGCTTTCAAGCAGTTGCTTGGCCCTGACGCAAAAAGGGCAATTGTTTTTAGAATAGATTGTAAGCATGATTGTATTATATTTTATGTTTTGTATTTAATCAAGTTTGTGTTGCTCGGGTATTTTGTCCAAAATCATTTGGTGCATTTGATTTTTAATTTTCTTTCTGTATGCATATAAATGATTATGATTGTGTTCTCTTATCTGTTGGGTAGCAGACATCACTAATATTGGGTCAAGGCTTGCCAAATATTCAACTTGATCAAATGCGCGGCGAAATCGTTCTACGGTATCATCACAGTTGTCGTAGCTTTCGTCAATTATTGAGTCAAATGTTTGGAATCCCAGCTCACGTAAAAATTTCAATGTGTGCATGGGTGCAAACATAACAAACAATCGTTTGGCTAAAAATAACTTAGTTGTTTTTTCTGTTATAAAATATGGACCCGGGCGATCTCGAGTATTTGGTGCCGGATTAGAATACAACGTTTCACAGCACACGCTGTACCACGTCTGACGATAAATGTCCCAGGGTGTTATTTCACTGATTTCTCTTTTGAGTTCTTTGGCCACTTCCCAGTTGGGATTCATGTTGGGAGACACATAGGGCCACAATAACGAATCTCCAACCAGACGATGGGCAGCTTGGCCCAATGAAGTATTAAAACCTGGATCGCTGTCAGATATCCAACGGTCGCCAGGACCATGAAACACATCTCTATAGGTCACAATTGATTGATCAAGTAGCGGCGTGTTTGTTTGAAATCTGGCCATAACATAAGATCTGTGTGCTTTTCTTGCGCCCAGCAATGCATCAAATTTGAATGGTTTATACTCAGTATTGGTGTCTTGAAACTTGTTTAGCCGCATGTGTTGAAACATCCACCAAGGCCTATATATAAAGTTAGGATCAGTTAATGCATCTTTAACGCCACCCAGAGCAGCAACATAATTTTTTATTCCAGTACGACGAATGCAATAGTTTAACAACATGTCGTAATCGGTATATTCGATGTCTGACAGTATTACTAGATCAAACTGAGACCAATCAATGTCGCACAGTTGTTGATTGTATGCATAGACGCCGGGCTGATTAAACATAGCAGGAACCGCGGCAACACGAAAAGGTTGCGCCAACACTTCCTCTAGGTTATCTGTGGTTTGAAATTTGGGGTAGTCTTCGCCTTGCCAATCAGGAACAACGTCAATTGCGCCGCGAGGTGGTAACAGCGTATATATTTTATACTTGAATTGTTTCATAATTGTGAAGCAATAGCATTATAAATTTTATCAAAGTCGACTACTGTATTTGTTGTAAACTCAAATTGAATACTATCTTCCAAGCGTGTACAAGCATCAACATAGCAGTTATACTCTTGAGAGTTTAAATTTTCAATATCGGCTAGCTTACGCACTTCAAAACGTTTTTGCTCTGTGGTATTGATGCTGCGTTGAGTCATTACATAGTTTGCCAGATACTCGTACTCACTAAACCAAATTAAATTAGTTCCGCTTTCTCTTTGACAGTTATCTATTATAGCATCTAGGAAATGGCGATCGTGTCTGGCTTCTAATAGAGATCGCATCGTGTGCCAATCTTGTTTAAGAAACGGCATAAATTCACTGACAAAACAATCTTTTGTTTGTCTTTTGATGCCTAATCCCTTCTCAATTGCCCAGTAATAGCCGTTACTGTGTGTAACGTTGGGCAACACAAAAAAATTAGGTACAAGGCCGTCAAAACAACGGTACGGCTGTATAGCAAAAGTATCAGGGTCTTGTATTAGTATTGTTTCGTAGTCGAAGTAATCAAGGCTTGCAATCTTTAATGCCTGCTGCCTCAACCAAGTGCCTCTATAATCACCCGGCTGATCCCAGTTAAGTATTTCTGGGTAAGCGTCAATAAGTTCTTGATCATTGACATATTGAAACCTATTAGGGTCTAACCCGTATTTGCTTAGTGTACCCTTATAGTGTTTTTCAGCTATGTTGGTAACAATATAGGTAACATCAATGCCTTCTAGAAAATGATCAAATTGGAAGGCCATAAGAGCGTGGCCCATTCGATACCCGCCAACAAATACTGCTCTAGCCGTCAAAGACTAAATCCCTTGAACGTGTTGGAATCCACGTCCTGTTTGGTTCCGCCGATCACATAACTTGAGATTTCTGTTTCTTGTGGTGCCACTTGAACTTCTGCACCTGCGATCCATTTGGCTGTCCATGGTAGTGGATTTGATCCTGTCTTGATTCCGCATTGTAAACCTACTGCGGTCATACGTTTACAGGTCAACCAATCCACATACTGGCTCAACAACTGCTCATTGAGACCAATCATGCTGCCATCCCGGAACAGGTAATGTGCCCAGGCTTTTTCTTGTGCTGCTGCTGATAAAAACATTGCTTCACATTCGGCACGAGTTTCTTCTTTGATACGAATGTAATCTGGATCATCCTGGGGTAGCAATTTTAAAAGGGTTTGCGTGGACCCTAAATGTACATTTTCGTCTCGTGCAATCAGTTTGATGATCTTGGCATTGCCTTCCATCTTCTTTAGTTCTGCAAATGCCCACGAACAGGCAAAGCTGACATAAAAGCGGATTCCTTCTAATGCATTTACGCTGTTCAAGCATAACCACAATTTCTTTTTAAGGTCGTACATGTTGACAACAACTGTTTCACCGTTGACTTGATGTACACCTGCACCCAATAACTTGTACCAACCTACAGTTTCAATCAAGTCATCGTAGTACTTGCTGATGTCTACTGCACAATCAAGTATCTCTGGTATTTCTGTCAGCGCATCAAATACTTCGCTGGGGTTGGCATACACATTACGAATAATATGGGTGTAACTCCTACTGTGTATAGTTTCATTGAAGCTCCACGTTTGTATCCAAGTCTCTAATTCTGGTATAGTGGCAATGGGAAGAAAAGCAAGATTAGGACTACGACCTTGGACGCTGTCTAACAAGATTTGTCTTTTTAGATTGCTAGTAAAAATATGTTGCTCATGTTCAGTCAACTCTTTGAAGTCTTTGCTGTCACGACCAACATCAATTTCTTCAGGACGCCAAAAGAATCCCAACTGCTTGTCAGTTAGTTTATCAAACTGTCTATACTTCAACACATCATATCGCTGTATTGGCGCTGCACCTGAGTCATCCAAGAATGCCAGTGCTTGGGTATGGTTTTTTTTATTATTAATATTAAATACGCTCATTGTTTCTCTCTTAAATTATACAACTGTCACAGTCTTCTTGGCTTTGTGCTGCATCATCTTCTAATTTGATGTCAGCGTTCATTTTGTCTACATTGATTTCACCTTGACCGTCAAAGGTATTAAAGTAGTAGAGTTGTTTCAATCCATACTTGTAACACATGATCAGATGCTGTAGCATTTCGCTCATGGGAATCTTTTCGTCTGCATAGTGTTGTGGATTGTAGGAAGTATTTACGCTGATACCTTGATCAATGTATTTTTGTAGCACCGCACACAGCTTCAAATAACCCTCGGGCGATGTTTGGTCCCAAAGCAGCTCATATCGGTTCTTTAATCGACGATATTCAGGCACAACTTGCTTTAATTGACCATGCTTTGAGCCTTTGATACTAACGTAGCTTCGCGGTGGCTCTATGCCATTGGTAGCATTACTAATCTGTGCGCTGGTTTCTGCAGGCATTAGTGCCATCAACGTGGCATTGCGTTGACCAGTTCGTTGTACTTGTTCGCGCAAGGAGTTCCACGGCATACGTTCTTGATGTGCAACTAGTTCATCTACATCTGCTTTACGTGTGTCGATTGGTAAAACACCTTTTGCGGATTTTAAATCTTTCCATCTGGTGCAAGCACCTTGTTCTTCTGCAAGGTCTGCAGAAGCCTTGAGCAGGTAATAACTCCAAGCCTCTGCATACTCGTCTACTAAAGGTAATGCACGTGGATCACTGTAACCAACATCATTTTTAGCTAGGAAATAGGCAAAGTTAATAATACCAATTCCCAGTGGTCTGAACTCCTCGGTAGCCAGCCGAGCAGCCAGGATTGGATAGTTTTGATAACTTAGTAATGCATCCAGTCCTCGTACTGCCAAACGACACATCTTTTCGAAGTCATGTGGGCTTTTTACATTGCCCCAATTGATCGCTGATAACGTACACAGGGCGATCCTACCATCCTCGTCATTGACATCTTTCAATGGTACGGTTGGCAAATCTATTTCAGCGCAAAGATTACTCATTTTAACCGGGGCCACAGCTTCATCAAACGGACTGTGAGTGTTGGCATGATCTACATTCTGCAAATATATTCGTCCGGTATCCTTGCGTTCCTGCATGAATCTACTAAACAAATCTGCTGCTTTAAAAGTTTTCTTTCTTAACTTGGTGTTACGTTCTGCTCGCTCATACAACTCTTTAAAACGTTCTTGATTGTTAAAAAATGCCTCAAACATCTCGGGTACATCGTGGGGACTAAAACAAGTGATATCGCCACCTGTTATCAGTCTTTCATACATTAATTTGTTAAATTGCACCCCATAATCCATGTGACGCACACGATTGTCTTCTGTGCCTTTGTTGTTCTTTAATACAATCAAGTCCTCAATCTCTAGGTGCCAAACAGGGTAGTACAAAGTAGCGGCGCCATTGCGTACACCTCCTTGACTACAACTTCTTGTGGCACTTTGGAACAACTTGTAAAATGGTATAACCCCAGTGTGGTAAGCATCTCCGTTTCTGATGGGGCTACCAAGGGCGCGGATTCTACCTGCACCAATTCCAATTCCGGCTTTTTGACTAACGTATTTGACGATGCTTGCAGTAGTAGCGTTAATACTATCCAGGCTATCGTCAGTTTCAATGAGTACACAACTACTGAATTGTTTTTGTGGAGTCCTAACCCCAGCCATAACAGGAGTAGGCAAGCTAATATCGTGTAAGCTGATACCGTCATAATAATCTTTTACCCAGTGTAGTCTTGTTTCTCGAGGATAGTCTTGAAATAATGTTGCCGCAATTAGCATGTAGGCCACTTGTGGAGTTTCAAATATTTCGCCGGTGACGCGATTCTGTACCAGATACTTGCCACGCCATTGCTCCATGGCAACATAGGTAAAATGCTCATCGCGATCATGTTTAATATAGCTGTTAAGAGTTGTCCATTCACTCTCGTTGTAGGCGGCGAGAAGGCCTGCATCATAAAAACCAGACTCCACGTTTTTGTGAACTAGATCAATTAATATCCAGGGTTCATAGTTGTTGTAGACTTGTTTACGCAAGTGATAATTGATCAAACGACCAGCTACGTATTGATAATTTGGTGTTTCTTCGCTGATTAAGTCAGCAGCTGATTTAATTAGGGTTTCTTGTATATCTGCGGTTTTAATACCGTTGTAGAATTGTATATGGCTTTTAATTTCTACTTCACTTGCGCTTACTCCTGTAATACCCTCTGTGGCCCACATTACCACTCGGTGCATTTTTTCTATGTCTAGAAATTCTTTATTTCCATCTCTTTTAGTAACTTGAATTTGTGTCATCTATGCCTCTAGTATTGTTCTAATCTTAAGTCTGCTGCCGTATAGCAGTATTTCAATTTCATTCGTTGATCAATTTGTTGTTTATTTACGACCTCTTCTTCTATCAAATTAAGAACATATTTCCCTTGAGCAAAATAGGCTACATGATAATGATAGTTTCGAACTGGGTCGTAATATACATGTATTTCTGGATCCAGCTGTGCGCTGTGGTCACTAAGATGTAAAGTATACACTATTCCTAACGCTTTAGCAAGATCGCAGTAGTAATTTTCCTGAATTAATTCCCAGGGATTTGGCCAAGTTTCGGGATGCTCAACGTCAAGGTAAAAAGGTATAAATGGACAGGACTGCCACAGTGAGTTTGTGGCTCCCAGTGCTTCGGACAAAGATAGGTTGGTGAGTTGAGATCGAAAAGTCTTCCAGTGGCCCAGTCGACCACCGGTAGATAACTTGAACATGTAGTTTATATAAATTGAGTAATGTTAAATTTAAATGTACCAGTTCCTGAATCCAATGAACAAGTCAAACTGTTTGCATTTGCATACAGATTGGCCTTGATACTAATGGTTGATTCAGAGTATGTGTCAGTGAAAAAATTATTTGTTCCGTCTGTTGAAAACGTCAAGGATCCAAATCTTTTTGCTGAACTGTTACTAATTTCGTAGTTTAGTTTACCGGCCGTGTTTGCAAAAAATATTGCTAGTACCGGAGCACCTGTACCAAGACTTGAACTACGTGCAGTTCCTATTAGTAAGTTTGCTAGATAGAGGCCGCTGTTGTTAGCAGATCCAGTAGAAAATACTTCGCCAACACTTGTAAATTGAGTTGCAGATTGCCTACTAGATATATCAGTTACTGCACCATAATAATTATTAATTGATGAAACGCTGTCAATAGCGTTCATGACAATAGCAGTATTTGCTAAATTGTCGTATGTACTGTTTAGTACGTTGATAGATCTTGTACCAGTACCTAAATTCACAATGCCATTGCCGCCGCCCACGATATGACATCCATCAAGAGTAATTGATGTGGTAGACGAGAAAGTACTGCGAATATGCACAAGATTAGGATAAAACCCATTGGATGCATTTGACGAGAACATTGAGTTTGTAATTCTCACATTTGATGCGCTGTCAATATTGATAATTGGTTGCTGAATACTGGCGCTTTGATTTAGGAACTTAATACCGTTGATTTCAATGCTTTGGGGTAAAATTGCAGTACCCGCACCAATTAACGAACCAGAATTGAATGATGAATCACAAAGATTAGCAACAGCCAAATTACCAAACTTCATTTTAATAATTGTGCTGTCAATCCCGTCACCAACCAATCTTGCATAAGGTGGTATCTGTATGGTGTTAGATGTTAGGTATGTGCCGCCAGGAATATAAATTGTGCGGCGAGTTCGAGGATCTGTTTCGTTACTACTGGTACGATAAATTTGTGTAATTGCACGATTGAGTGCAGCATAATCATCGTCGATACCGTTGCCCAAGGCACCAAAGTCGCGAACGTTTACAAAATCATCAAATTTCTGTTGGAAACTACGCACAGTGGGATTCAATAAACTACTACCGGTTAATACCGTATATCCTGTCACGTTACCAACAAAAGTATAGGTACCCAATAAAGCAGTAAGATCCGAATACTGAGTTAAAATTTCAGTAATTCCCAGAGTAGGTGCCCCTTCATCAAGGGTACCATTTCCAATGTATAATTTTCTAGTGTCTAAACTCCAGCCAAGTTCAGCCGAGGAAAGTTGTGGGAGATCTTGCTCCAGTCCTCGGCGATGTTGAATTCTGCTTATCTGCGTAACGGCCATGCTAAATCCTCATGTATTCTATATTTAGCCTGTCAGATAGTATAGTTCAACTCTACGCATCCACTGATCTTGCCAGTAGTCAAAGTCTTTGGGCTCTAGAACAAATTCTTGATACACTGGGTCATCATGTTCTGTTGCGGGTTTTACGCACATTAAAATAACACCCGTTTTAATCGCTGTTCCATGTGTTTCATTGTGCGCTGCTGCATAGGCTGCTAGCTGTATAAAGTAATCGTCGATCCACTCGCGCTTTTTGACCTTGTTGCTTTGTTTGAAGTCCATGATAGCAGGTTTGCCTTTCCATGTACCCACAAGATCCGTAGTGCCTGCATATAACCCGCTATAATAAAGAGGTACTTCTGCGCCCCAAAATTCATCAGCATGGCATAGTCCTTTGAGAATCACCTCTGCAGCCATGAACCACGAAGGCTGTGCAAATGGATTAGTAGGGAATTCACCTATGTCGTCCTGTTTAACATAGCGTTCAAGATAGGTATGCATTCTTGTGCCGCGATTGGCTGCTTCTGTAGTAATCTGCTGAGCACGTTGTTCGCCCACAGCCTTGCGCCAATTTTGCAATGCTTGTCTAGCTTCTTCGGGCTTGGTCTTTTCTAATATAGTAGTAACACTAGGAACTCGTGTGCCGTCTGGCAGGGCATAATGGCGCTTGCCCTCTATGCTTTCTCTTGCTAGAGGGGTATAGTCATATCGTGATATAATCATTTAAACTCGAAAACTTTCTCCGCAACCACAACGATCGCGTTCATTGGGGTTGACGAACTCAAAACCTTCATTGAGCCCTTGGCGCTTGTAATCCATTATGAGTCCATCTACATAAGGTAAATCTTTACCATTTACATAAATTTTAACACCATTGCTATCATAAGTCATCCAGTCACGAGTTATTGGTGGTGTATCTACATACTCTAATTTATAAGCAAGACCGCTGCATCCAGTTGTACGCACTCCAATCGTAATGCCAACACCCTGGCCTCTTTTTTCAAAATTAGTCAAGACTTTTTTTGCTGCAAGTTCAGTTAGTGTAATCATAATTAAACGTATCCTTCAATTTTTTCAATTTTGCTCACATAGTGTCCGTTGTTATTGAGTTTTAACATGTTTTTAATAAAAACCGTAGGAGAAATATTGCTATGAGTTGCAATTAACCGTAAAATAAACAAACTTGTGCTCCAAGTTGATGCAGTACTGATAAAATGACAAGCACTAATATCTCTTGGTTTCATATCTATGTCAATTGAAAAATAAAACTTGTTGTGCATATACCAGTTATTGTATAAATTGTTTTCAAGTGCCTGATAATTTTTTGAAGATAAAAAGTCATCAACTACTCCTTCAGAATCAAATACGTCAGATGTCTGAGATTTAAAATTTGCCAAAGTGGTATAAAAATGCGTCAGGATTGTCATTTTAACAAAGTCTTGCTGAGTGAAACTTACGCACGATTGTGGAAAAGTTCCCCTAAAGACATGACCTTCATGATATCGTTCGCTTGTACTATAGGTGAATTTAAATTTTTCTTGGTAGTCTTTGTCTCGTGCCGCCGGACTAGCAGGCAATAACTCACTGATAAACGGTTGTAATAGCAGATTGTTTTTAGAAATTTCAGCCAATGTGGCTCTCCAAGTTTCAGGGGTTTGCCCTGGTAGCCCTTGTATTAGCTGTATTTTAGAATTTCTATGTGGGTATGTTTTTTTTAATTCTTTAATTATTTTTAAATGTTCGTCCCATCCCACGTCGGGCCTGTTAATATTTTCAAGTACCATGGGATTTATGTCTTGCACTGATATAGTAAATCCTGCATAGCTAGAAACTAAATCTGCTCGAGCCATAATATGATAAATTTTTAAATTATTTTCTTTTCTTAATTTACTAAAATTTCCGTCAATTTGAAATCCGTGACGATCATTGATATTTTTATTTCCTAAATATTCAATCATATCAATATCTTCTTGATATTGTCCAACATTTGCGTCTGACAGATATAAGTTTTTTATTTTTATTTTTTGAAATAAATCAATTTCATCTTGGTAACTACCTTTTCGTCTAGACACCTTGTTAGTCAATCCGCTATTCCAATCACAAAAAGTGCAACTGTAAGGACATCCCCTGGTTAATTCGTACGGTATAATAACACTGACATTATGGTCTTGCTCTGCTTTGACCATTTCTGAAAAAATTTGTTCGTTGTGTAAAAATGGACTAATCTTAGATTGAGAAACATATTTAAATTCTGCAACAACTGTTTTATTTTTAATTTTATCAAACCAAGCAATGTTTGAGGCATTGAATGCTATTAATTGTTTTTTAGTAATAAGACTTGTTATTAAATCAGAAAATGCCTGTTCACCTGCACCGTACATGGCATAATCAATAAACGGATATTTGATAAAAAAATCTGGGTCAATGTTAACATCAATACTTGGGCCACCAGCAACAATTTTAATATCTTTAGAAATATGCTGTTTAACACGATTCAACTGCTCCATCATGCCGGTATGATTCCATATGTAATGACTACTGCATATTAAATCCGGTTTTTTTTCGTTGCAATATTTGATAAATTTCTCGTCAGACATTCGACGCTGAATTGGTAACATCCATTCAATTTGATTTGCTATGTCGGGGTTATTAATATCAATGTATGTTTTTAAATATAGAGAAGCTATCCCTAAAAACAAAATCTCATTATCCCTGTCCTGATCGGGCACTAGAGCATCATTACCATAGTAAAAAAGAACTTTAAGCATGTTTCTTTCGATAATCTTCTATTGCGGCTTTGATAGCATCTTCTGCTAGAATTGAACAATGTATCTTGACAGGAGGTAATGCTAGTTCTTCGGCAATTTGAGAATTTTTAAGGTTAACAGCATCATCAATATGCATACCCTTGACCCACTCTGTAACCAGCGACGAACTGGCGATTGCTGAACCGCATCCATATGTCTTGAAACGAGCGTCTCTAATAATACCATCTTCATCTACCTTTATTTGTAATTTCATCACATCACCACATGCAGGTGCTCCTACCATGCCGGTGCCAATTGAGTCATCTATTTCAAATTTTCCAACGTTCCGGGGATTTTCGTAATGGTCAACGACTTGCGGACTATAAGCCATATGCTAAGCCTCCTTAAATGTATTTAATAGTATTGTACTTGAATTAACTGCGTTTTGCAAGAGCCGATTTGGCCATAGAATCCACTGTGCGTTCTGGTGGCGTTCTTGGTGCATTGGTATCGCCGATTGCTGCTTCTTCATCGTCGTCGGCAAATGGTGCAAGATAAACATACTTTACACCAGTAGCATCATCTTTGATATCTTTAATGAACTCTTTGAGAGTTTCGTTGTTCGACATTGCTTGATCTAGTGCATCTAGATTAAATTGCGGATGCTCACGCTGTACCAAATTGATCAATGAATCGGCACGAACTCTTGGCACCGCATGAGTGTCATGGGCACGATTTCGCATTGCTGTGAGTATGCCCATCAAATCAACAATAGCTGGATCAGCGGCTGCGTCTTCCAGCATATCATCAATATGATCTTCGGTAATTACCTCGCGAATACGCATTAGCGACGCTCTCTACCAAGTTCGTTTGGTCCAGCTGCGGCATCAGTTGCTGCAAAGCTGTCAGCATCCATGTTGCTGCCGTCACCCATGCCAGTTGGTGGCAAATTGGTGCCTGGCATTGGAGGAGGAGTTCCTGGTGCGCCCATGGCCATTGGCTGTGCCACTTGTTCGCCGGCCAATACACGAGCTGCGTCATCAGCTGTACTACGGGCTGATCCCAGTTGTTGTACCATGTTGCCCAACAGCGGCTCAACTGCTGCTTTGAATGCATCAGCCTGTTCCATGCCAATTTGGTCACGGATAGTGTCTAGTAGTGCAGGCATTTGCTCGTTTTGCATTTTGCTAACTTCTTCTAGCATGTCCTGAACGCTGTCAACCATGTCCTTGGCAGCAAGAATGGCTTGGCTTTTGCCCATTTCGCTTTCCATAATAAGCTGTTGCTTGTTCTCCACCATCCAGCGATGCAAGCCCTCACGTACCATTAAAAGTTCCATGTACTTGGGATTCTTTTCTGCTACGTGAACGCCATGACTGCGTTTGATTTGGTCTAGGCTTTCTGTTAAACCACGAGCTAGAACATAAGCACGTTTAAAGTCAAGATTGGCATAATTGATCTTGACACCAAAACGACTTTCCATTACTTTGTTAATTTTTTTTGCTGTGGGTTTGATACCCATTTCCATTAGTCTCATAGCGGTTATTCCTAAAGTTTAAGTATTTAGCCGAAATTAAAGTTTTTTTCAAAATATCAATTAATTCACGACGTTGCATCTTGGCGTGTATACATCTATTTAATACAATATCGTATTTAAGCATGTCTTTGCGTTTGCTAGATGCTTTTAATGTCCATTCATAGTGCTTTATATCTAATTCTAAACGTCCCACTTTGTAATCTAACTCTAATAGATGATTTGCTTGAGTATATTGTCTTTTTGTAGCATACATACAGTATAAAATTGCTGTTGTTCGATCAACAAAATCATGTATGTGTTTGTTATCAAATTGCGTAACTGACCAACATTGTTGATGTACTCCGTTGAGCTGATATGGGCCAATAAAAAACCTGTAGTCACCAACTGGAATAACTACAGGTTCTGTTCTATACTTTGCTAGTTCTTGCTGTGTCCAAAATTTTAAATATCTTAGTCCTAAATCTGTGAACAAATCTCTGGCTAAATCTAGCTCAGATTTTCTTTTTATAGTAGATGCGCCCTTCGTCATTTTTTCTGTACAGTACGTCTTTGTTTACCAATTGATTTGCTAATATTATTTCCCTAGGGCTTAGATCGTTTTTTTGCAATTCTGCAGATTCGTAAAATTTGCCCAAGATGTCTGACTCTTCGTTAGTTATTGGCAATCTAACTTTATTTACTAGTTCTACTATCTTCATATTTTATTTTAAAACAAACTGTATCAAGACTGTGATAAAACCTGTCATCAATGCCACACCAAATGCTGTGCCAATAGATATAAGTGTCTTGTTTGCAGAATTTTCTCCGCCCGTGGCTGTTTCGGAGAGCTTAGTGCGTATCACTATAATATGCTCTTCCATTTTGCCCATACGTTCTTCAAGGCCGTCTAGTTTGTTTTCCAACATACGATACCTCTCGGCACATAAATCCACGTGTGCTCCAAGGTTAGTTCTTTCACTCTGTGCCATATTATATCCATTCTTTTAATAAAAGAGGGTTCTGTGTGTTTGTTTAAATGTGCCATAAGAGTGTTGTGTGCCCAGTGAGCCGATAAATTAAATAGTATTTAAGTTAATTGAGCCTTCGATAAAGTATATGTTTTTAATTGCTCCGTATGGATAAAATATTGGCAGTATAAACTTTGCAGTTTCTTCAAGTCCACAAACAACAGGTACTTGTGCAAAGTCTTTGTCTAGCCCGCCCACTGGGTCATTGTTAGCTAAAAACACATCTTCATAATCAACACCAAATGTAAATATCCATACTTGTTGCAGTCCGTGATACATTTCGCCAAACGCTGTGCTTTCATCTAGTTCATATGATCGACAAATAGGACCCTGTATCAATTGTGGTTGTGCCCTGAGTCCAATTACTTGCAATACTGTTTCCCAATTCCGTTGTTGATCTCGTTTGAGTTCGTCCCCGGGTCTGTGACGAGTAATGCCAGTGGCAGTAATATCAACCAATGTAACACCAGTAAAGAATTTCATACAAGTATTTATAGTCATTAAAAAAGGCAGAACAAGTCTGCCTTTGTTTAAGTCGTAGTGCTAATTAAGCAACTACAAAACTTGTACCTGCTGTTACAGTGGCGCTACCTAAGTTAACTGCACCTTTGGTAGATCCAATTGCTTGGATAGCCGTTTGCAATGCTGATGCTGCTGGTGCATTGACACCATCACAGATAAAGCTGATTGCACCCGATGTAGCATGTGCAAAGTAAGCCAATACCGGTGGCATCACTTGAAGGATTGCTTCAAACGCTTCATTTGCTGCATCATCTTCACCACTTAGGTCAAGACCTGCACTTACCAGATATAGTGCAACACTTTGACCAATTTCTTGGCTAAGAGTGCTAGCTGCGGCGACGCCGTTTAACACACCAGTACTGCCTGTATAGTTGTAGCCTGAGCTACGTGAAACTCCAATTGCCATTTTATTTCTCCTAAGTTATTTGCGTTACCGCATGTTAGTATTTATATCGTACATAAAAAAAGCAGACCAAAGTCTGCTTCTTTATTAGAACCAAGTTCTGATTAGCTGGCTGCTAGTTTGATACCAACGTTACGAACTTCCATAGTGGTTGTTGTAATTGGGCCGTTTGCACCAATGTTGCTTGCTAGGGTAGCACGTAATGCAACTTGCATTGCTAGAACACTTGTCCATGAACTGCGCTCTGTGACCACGCTCAATTGTGTGTTAGCAGCAGTTGCACCAATGTCAACTTGATATGCTAAAACTGTTGCATTAGCAGAAATTGCATTTAATAGTGTCTCAACTGCACCTGCTGTACCATTAGTACCGCGGCTTAGTTCAGCTGCTAGGTTACCAGCAACAACCTGAAGGTTGTATGCATTAACTGGACCAGAAACACCAGTGCTGATAATTGCTGCATTTGTTAAAATGCGACCATCACCAACGTTGTTTAACCCACCTGTGTCACCACTTACTTTAGTTACTCCGATTGCCATTTTATATCTCCTTAAGATTTTGCGTGTTATCGCATGTTAATATTTATACCTGATGCAAAAATTTGGATGATTTTGACTGTTTTTACTCACGCACCAGTCCGTGTTTATGGCATAGATCCGTAATTTCTTCCCAAGTTATTGCTTCTTCAGAACACACACTAAAACAAAATCTACGTTCTTTTGATGCATTTATTACTCTATGTGGATATGCAATATTAACTAATGTTGCATTAGACAAAGTTGCTCTAGCTAATAATTCTACGTTATGTTCATCAAAAACCACGTATTTAAATTCTTGCCAAACTGTTTCTTCGGGCAATATAGGATTTTTATTTTGATACCATTCCATTACTGTACGGCCTCCCCAAACCCAATTAATACCAAATGGACGATATTTGACTGGGTAAGTAGGATCACCATCTAGGTGTATTACCTGTTTTTCTAGTGCTGAAGAAGTAAACATGTTTATTTTCCAAGTGCAAGGAGTTAACCCCAGTTTAGAAAATAATTCAATTACAGTTAATGGAATTGTTTTGTTAGTAAATCCTAAAAACAATTGGTATTCTTCTTGTTCTCTGAGTAGTAGTAATTCGTCTATGTACTCAGATAGAATTTCATCTTTGATATCTGGAAGATTTAAAGGTAAGTAAAATTGATTTTTTTCCATTAGGGATTTTTTGCAAAATTTGCTGCGCTGAATACTTCTCGATCAACAATTTTAACCAGGCCAGTAGGAGTAGGAAACACAAAGCCTTCGCCAGCTGGCTGTCCGTTTACA
>Ga0181348_1000524_pt1 | contig 16720 bp, 8 predicted proteins | sample Su13VDMM110DN_FD_130092 | JGI IMG/M metagenome (GOLD analysis project Ga0181348, IMG submission 130092) | Freshwater viral communities from Lake Michigan, USA - Su13.VD.MM110.D.N | ecosystem: Environmental > Aquatic > Freshwater > Lake | place: USA: Michigan | collected 2013-07-16
ATCGGGTTGGTGTATATTTTTCACCACAAACAATGATTGATGAAGATATAATGGCACATATGGGTTACTTGAATTTAAGTAATTATATTGGAGATCCGGGTGATGTGTCTGATAATTCATATCCAGAATTAGTAAATTTATCTAATTTATATTGGAAAAAATATAAAAATAAAAATGATATCAATTCATACATAAAAATGTTTACTCAATTTGATATGTCATTTTTTAATCAATTAGATCAGTTATTACCAGCTCGTGCTGATAATTTAACTGGTTTAGTTATACAACCTACATTATTAGAACGTAGTAAAGATAATATATTAACTGCAGTTAGTTATGAAAATGATACATATGAAGCTTCATTAGATGCATTTGCAAATAATAATATAGATTCATCATTTTTAACTATAGATAGTGTAGTATTTGCAAATAATTTATCATTCGATGATTCATATGTTGATGTTATGTGGGATTCATCAGTACCATTAATATTCAATCAATATGGTATATATCCGGTTGATGCTACGGTAGCAGATCCGCCATATTGGACTACGGATCCGATTATTAATATTACTGGAAGTTCACGTTATCCAGATTTAAATGAATATACATTATTTACATCAGGCGGTATAGATTATAGAGCATATTCTGTAGCTCAAACTAATGTGTATCGGCCTCGAGGAACGTGGAATCATACATATGGCGGTAGTCGTGTAACATCACCTGGATTTAATATACCATCACCTGATACGACTGATGGTGGACCGGTAGTTAATATAATACAATCAAATCCAACTCAATTGATATATCAAGGTGGTACTACAAATCAAGGTAAATTTACTGTTGCTAAACCGGTTTGGAATTATGCATTAAAATTACCACAATATAGACCAACACAAGCACCTCAGTCATATACTAAAAATTTATACGATTAATTTACAATAACAATATTTATTAATAAAAAAGAAACAATATGGGATATTTAGATAATTCTAGTGTTACAGTTGATGCAATACTGACACTTAAGGGTAGAGAATTGCTAGCAAAGGGTGGTAGTGAATTTACTATTACACAATTTGCGTTAGGTGATGATGAAATTGATTATGCATTATGGAATACAGATCATCCATTAGGTACAAATTATTATGGTACGATTATAGAAAATATGCCAATATTGGAAGCAATACCAGATGAATCACAGGCGCTTCGTTATAAATTGATTACATTACCTAAATCAACGCAAAATATACCTGTAGTATCGGTTGGTAATACTAGTATAACATTGAATGCGTCAGGCCAAACTGCGACGATATCACCAGCAACAATTAATTCGACAGGTAATTCGACATTAGGTTATACTGCAATGTTATCAGATTCAACCGTATGTGATTTATTAGTTACAAGACCGTTATCAACTCCATTTATTCCATCTACCCCTAGATACATCGGTGATAATGCAGATGCACAAACTATTACGGTATCTGGATTTGAGTTCCAAGTACGTGCTAAAACACAATTAATATCAGATAAAACTGCGACTGTAACTATTATAGCAAATGAAACAGGTGGTAGTGTTACTGTTAATGTATTAGTTAAAAAAGCTACGACTGTTACAACATAAATTTAAACAATAGTATAATATTATGATAAATAAAATTAAAAATTTAAGAAATCAATCATCTGTTAGTCAAACACCATCGCAGCAAAATGCGTTTTCTTTCGATCCATCGACACAACCACGGGCTTCTGTGGTTGGACGTACGAGAGATGACCAACAAGCAACACCGACATACACAACTGATGATATTGCTGAATACAATGCACAATTAGCAAATGGTAGAACATTTACAAAATTTGATATGGCAGATAAAGTATCAAATCAAGTACAAGTTGTTACTGGTGGTATTTGGAGTACTGGTGTAGCTAGTTTAATTACGCATTTTTCGTCATCTACACAGACAACTACACAAAAAAGATATTATGTAGATGTATTAAATGCATTGCCGGGACTAACCGGTTCTATTACTAATTATGCTATATCATATGGTAATGCAAATGGTAGTGGTTCTAGTGCACAAGGTCAACTAAATGATTCAGCGGCAAAAGCTATATATTCGCAATTTAGACAATTATTGTTAGGACCATCTGATAGTAGATTTACGACAAAAGCATCTGGTAGTACTGATAGTATATATGCTGTATCATTTAAACGTAGTCAATTAAAAGAACGTTTAGATATTGGTAATTTTGAACTTCCATTAGCTAATATAACTAGTCGTGCTACAAATGCAACTGGTTCTGTCGCAGTTGGGTCAACTGTATTTACTGTTATTGATGATTCGTCAATAAGTTCGGCAGCAACTGGCGATTTTGGTAGAGTATATAATTTGGTATCTGGTTCTCTTTTAGGTGGAGTTCACACATCTGGGTCGGCAGCATCACCAATTTATTATGGATTAGTATATCCGGATTACGGTGTTATGATATTAGATGGAAATGTATTAGATCAGAAATTAGCATTTACTACGAATACAACTAGTAACTCAGAAGGTAATAATCATTTTGCATTATTTCGTTCAATATCCGGATCATCTTTAGTAACAAATCCGGTAACATCGGATAAATATGGTTTTGTTGCTAGAAATTCTGAAAAAGTAACAAGTACACATTATTTCGTACGAGTTAAAAATAGTGAATATAACTTTTCTAATAATCCATCGTTTGTTACTGGTAGTACCGGTACATTTGCACAACCATCATTCGTACAAGATCCAAAAGTTTATATAACATCAATTGGATTATATAATGATCGCCAGGAATTATTAGCAATTGCAAAATTGAGTAAACCGGTATTGAAAACATATCAGCGTGAAGCTCTTATACGAGTTAAATTAGATTTCTAAATCTAAAATAAATCATCATAATTAGTAACCCGTTATATTTATATTTAATATAACGGGTTTTTTTATACTATGAGTCTTCCTAATCAAACACATGAAATTTATACGATGGATGAACCACACGCATCCGTATTTAAAAAAGTTTCAAATAATGATGTTAAATATAATCCATTTTTTGCATATAAACAATGGACAGTATATTCAGGCAGTGCTACTAGTTCAGCATTACCATTAACTGCTATATATTCAGATGCTAATTTATTACCGGCACTTGGTACTGAATTAACATATAATGATTCTAAAAATATAGATGGTCGTTTACAAACATTAGCATATCATTCAATTAATAATTTAATTTATAAACGTAAATCAGAACCATACAATACAATCGGCGGATCTGATTTAAATTATACTAAAAAATTCTTATATCAATCAGCATCAATATTATCATTTCCAGCTGTAAAGGTAGGCGAAGGTATAAAACCGCAATCATTTACATTTAATATTCCTAGTACGGCATCGTTAAAAAGTGATATATATGGCAATATCTATGATACAATGATTGATACTGGTTCATTTGTTTCAGATGTTATGTTTTATGAAGGATTTAATGAATATTTCGATACTACTCGTAATAAATACGCAACCCAACAAAATGTAACATTTATACCAGGCGTACCAACAACATCTGGTACAACCCAATCAGTTGGTTATGCTGCAAAATTTAATGGAGATGGTTTTATATCAACTGATACTCAAATTAATGGTTTATATGATAGACAACACGATTATGCAGTATCATTTTGGATATCAGCATCTAATACAGCAGCAGACAATAAGACAATATTAGGATTTGGAAATATATATACTACACAATATCCATTTAAAATTCAATTAAATAGTACCAGTAAAATTATATTTTCAGCAGCATCTAACGATTTATTAAAAACATCAATCACATCATCTACAGCTGTTACTGCATGGACTCATGTTTTATGTCAAAAATCTGGTAGTATGATGCAATTATATATTAATGGAGTAATAAATTCATCAGCTTCGTGTGCTGCATTTATTATACCAAATTCAGCATTATCACAATCGGGCCAAATCAATACTAGTAGTCCATTATACATTGGTGCTACATTAAATGTGTCTGGCACCAATACTTCTTATTTAACAGGCTCAATTGATGAAATAAGAATCTTTAATAAGACAATATCATCTGCTAGTATATCTTCGTTAAATAACCGTAATGAGGATACTGCTACATTTTTGCAAACAGCAAATGTGGGTACATTGTTTCATAAACAAGGATTAGCTATTATATCAAGTCCACATTACAAATACAATAATATATTAAATTCAGCATATACATCTAGTTATAAAAGTACTAAACGATTATATGAATTAAATGTATTAACTCGTATTTCAAAAGGCGATTTTAATATGTCAACTAATCCATCATTATTGGCTGATAACAATGAAACATATCAAACATTTGTAACTAGTAGTGGGTTTGCCCCATATATAACTACAATTGGATTATATGATAATTCGGGTCAATTATTAGCAATTGGAAAATTAGGACAAGCAATAAAAAAACGTGATGATGTTGATATGAATTTTATTGTTCGTATTGATTTAGACGCACCAATATCATGGAAATCATAATATATAATAATAAACAAGTATACCTATGAAAAAAATATTAAATGAAATTTTATTAAAGTTAGCAGAAAGTGAATTAAATAATTCAGTTATTGACGAACAAGCCGGCGAGGCATGGAACCGAATTAAGGCTAAGTTTAAAAGAGATAAATATGATTACTCACCAGTTTCAGGCCTCATCACACCAGGTGCACCAACCGAATTTGAGGACGGAGAAACGGTTATACAATGGGAATTTTTCCATATAGATCCGCCGATGGTTAATGCTAGAATTAATAGCCCATGGGGTAAATGGCGACCAAAATCCGGTCGACGTCATAAAGGTGTTGATATGAAAACCAATGTTGGAACGACTGTATATACAGTACGACCGGGTAAAGTAGTATATATCGGAGATGATCCGCGCGGATTTGGTGATTATGTTATAATAAAACATAATGCACCTGCAACTGGTAAAGGTGAAACATTTTATTCATTGTATGCACATTTAAGTAATATACAAGTTTCAAATAATGAAGATGTAGATTGGTCAACGGTTGTTGGTAGAAGTGGTGGTGCTTTTGGTGCACCAGGTGCTGGTAATTCAGAAGGACCTCATTTACATTTCGAAATAAGAACGTCAGCTTCTGGCGGTTCAATTGATCCAGTAAAATTTTATGCTAAATATAGTAAAAAATTAGAAAATGCACCTTTAATTAATCGGAATTTGGATTCAAACTCAAATACAGATGTTAATGCAGATTATATTGTTGGGCCCGGGGATAAATCTACAAATGTTACTGCAACTGAATTATCTAATTTCCTTTCATCAGAAACACCAGATAAAATTATACCCGGTACAACTGAGTTAGATGGTTTTTTTGTATATGAACTACCAGACGATGAGACATATATATATGGAGTTCCGGTACCTAGCTCTAATTATCCATATGGTTGGTGGTTTGTTAATTCATACGATCAACGACCATTAATTTTTAAATCTTTAAAATCTAAATTATCCGCGGCTAACTATAATATAGCAATTTCTAGATTAAATTCTGCATACCCAGATGCAATTGATAAAAATAAATTAGCATTTAACGAAATACCACAACCGAAACCGCAACCGAAACCGCAACCAAAACCGGTTAAACGTGATTCGAATAAAAAGATATTTTCATTATTAGTACCAGGCGTTGCATATTTATCTACGTCTATATTAAAAAGTAAACCTGAATATAAATTATATAAATTTGATACTAACACAAAAAAATTAGTTTCAGACGGCACCGGTGAAATTACTAGTACCGACAGTATTATATATATTGGGCATGATACTAGCAACCAATATATGCATATGCAAGTAGTAGAACCGGGTATTGATCCTGGTACTACAAATAAATATTGGATTAGTGTTAATGATATTGAATTAAAAAAATAAAAGTTATGGCAAAAAATCATTGGCATTCTGGTAAAACTACCGGTGTTAGAGCTGAAGCATATAAATATGGTTACAAGTCGGGCTTGGAATTAACAGTTTCAAATTCTATTATAGAATCAGAGTATGAGTTAAAGTATGAAACTGAAACTGTACATTACATAGTTCCTGAACGAAAAGCAAAATATACTCCTGATTTTGTATTTACAAAAAAGACCGGCAAATTGATGTTAATTGAAACTAAAGGCCGATGGACTGCGATTGATAGACAAAAAATGAAACATGTATTAGCATCTAATCCTGGCATAGATATTAGATTAGTATTTCAAAATCCTACACAAAAAATATCTAAAACTAGCAAAACTACGTATGAAGATTATGCTATAAAACTAGGAATTACTCATATTGCTAAAAAATCAATTCCTGATGAATGGTTATTGGAATGTGTTAAGAAAGGCGAGAATCCAACCGACGTTTCATCTTTTTTTAAACAAAGTTAATGAAAAGGTTGGATTTGTGAAATTTATTTACTATAACATTAATGTTGATGTAATTTATTATATTAATAGATTAATTCATTTATTGAATTGATCGTTAAGCCAGGAATGAAATGTATGTGCTTAACTAATATTAATTATTAATAATATAATATATATTTGGTATATTAATTAAATTATCATATAATATAATATGAAGAATATAAATTTATTACAGTTACTTGAATCTATATTAGGTAAAGGTAAATCTACATCTGGTAATAATATTGCATTCTTTTCTCCATTCGTATCTCACTATAAACCTAAATTAGAAATTGATATTAACACAACTAGCAATGGAGAAAATCCATGGCACTGTTGGATATCTGATAAAAAAGGCAGATCTATAGTATCATTATTTAAACAATTAAATCTATCAAAAGATAAGTTTGATCAGTTATCTAGAATAATTGATGTAGCAAAATATAGAACTAATACTCCTATTACAGAAAAAGTAATTGCATTACAATTGCCAGATGAATATAAACCATTATGGATTTCTAAAGTATCTCCGGATTATAGAAATGCAATTCATTATTTAAAAAATAGAGGTGTTACTATATTCGATATCTTAAAATATAGAATTGGCTATTGTGAATCTGGCCAATATAGTGGTAAAATACTTATTCCTAGTTATGATGAAGATGGTCAATTAAATTATTTTGTATCTAGAGCATATTATAAAAGTGATACACAAAAACATAAAAATCCAAATATTTCAAAAGATATTATTGGATTTGATATGATGATTAATTGGTCAGAACCAATTGTTTTATGTGAAGGTGCATTTGATGCAATTGCTGTAAAAAGAAATGCAATTCCATTATTTGGGAAAATCATTCAGCCAGCACTCCAAAAGAAAATTATTGAAAAACGAGTAAGAGACATTTATATATGTCTAGATTTGGATGCAATTAAAAATGCATTAACTATAGCTGAGAAATTTATGGCTGAAGGTTTAAATGTGCATTTAATTGAAATACAAGAAGCAGACGCATCTGAATTAGGATTTTTAACAATCAATAAAATTATAGAACAAACTCCAGAATTAACTTTTAACCGGTTAATGGAATTAAGAATGTCATTATTATGGAAATAAAAAAAATAGAAACAGGTATCAATAAACTGAATAAATTATTTCATGTTTCAGATATTCATATCAGAACACTTAAACGTCATACAGAATATAAAGAAGTGTTCGATCGTTTATTTTCATATATTAATGACAATGCTACTGAGAATGATGCTGTTGTTATAACAGGTGATATCGTTCACGCAAAACTAGATATGTCACCCGAATTGGTACAATTACTAGTTTATTTCTTCAGTGGATTTAATATACCTACGATTGTTATTTTAGGTAACCATGACATGAATCTAAACAATATGCACCGAATAGATGCAATTTCTCCAATATTAGATGTTATCAATAAACCTAATATTACTTTCATAAAAGAGAATGGATTGTTTGAATATGGCGGTGTTGTATTTAATCATATGGCAGTTGACGTGGCACCATCTAATTATATAATGGCTGATCAATTTGATGCTACATATAAAATTGCAATGCACCACGGCGCTGTTAATTCTGCTAAAACAGATATTGGTTATACTATATCAAATGAAAATGTAACTACTGCAATGTTTGCTGGTCACAATATTACATTGTTAGGAGATATTCATAAACCAGCTCAATATTTAAATGATGAAAAAACTATTGCATATCCAGGAAGTTTAATTCAACAAAATTACGGTGAAGCATTAAATCACGGAATATTAGTTTGGGATATTGAAACAAGCTCAGCCGAGTTTGTAGAAATTGTTAATGACTATGGTTATGTTACATTTGAAGTTAATGATACTACATTAGTTAAATCACCAACTCAAGTACCGGCAAAACCACGTGTACGAATAATATTTAATGGTACTACTGCAGCTGATATGAAAAAAATTATTACGATGATTCGTAGTAAGTATCAAGTGCAAGATATTTCAATACAACGTAAATCTGATTCTGTTACATCAAATACTAATTCTAGTATCAATATTGGAAATGTAAGAGATGTTGAATATCAGAACACATTAATAACTGATTATATCGGATTAACTTTTCCAATGGCAACTGCTGAGGAATTGGATGCAATTAGACATATTAATCGTACAATTAATTCTAAGTTGCCAGTATTAGATTCAGTTCGTCACGTAACATGGCATCCGGTATCATTTAAATTTGATAACATGTTTTCATATGGCGAAAATAACATTATTAACTTTGAAAATATAAATGGGGTAAATGGTTTATTTGCCGCAAACACTTCTGGTAAATCATCATTGTTAGATGCAATTACATATACTATTTTTGATAAATGTAGTAAAACAGGTAAAGCACACGAAGTATTAAATAATAAAAAATCACATTTTAAAGGAGAATTTTCTTTTGAAATGAATGGAATTATTTATACAATCATCCGTGAAGGTATTAAAAGAAAAGATGGCCACGTTAAAGTTAATGTTGAATTTTATACTGAATCGGAAAATTTAAATGGTGATGAAAGAAGTGATACAAATAAAAATATTCGTAAATATTTAGGTACATATGATGATTTTATATTAACTGCATTTTCATTACAAGCAGATAATAATAATTTTATTGAAAAGTCACAACGGGAGCGAAAAGATTTATTATCTCAATTTTTGGATATTGCCGTATTCGAACAGTTATCTGCATTAGCTATTGATGATAGCAAAGAAACAGCCGGCAAGATTAAGGAATATAAGAAGACCGATTTTGATATTATTATTACAGAATCAAATAATATTATTATTGATAATCAAGAATCAATAATTAATTTTGAAACTGATGAAGATGTATTACAAGAAAACCGAAATACGGCACAAAATGAAATTGTAGAATTAATTGAATCAAAACAACCAACTTCATATGCAGGACCATCAATTACCGAATTAGAAAATACCGAAACTGAATTAACAAATAAAATCACTAAATTACAAAATGATATTGAACTGTCTGAAACAAAATTAGATAAATTAACATCAGATTATTTAGTACTCAAAAAAAATATTCGTAAATATAATGAAACAGAATTAAAAACATCGGTAGACAAATTAAGTGTATATGAATCGGAAATTGCTGACATACAATTAACTGTTAACCAACAACAGGAAATTATCAATGCAAAACAAGAAAAAATTAATCACCTTACCGACCATCAATATGATAAGGAATGTGAATACTGTACATCTAACATATTTGTACAAAACGCAATCGAAGCTCAAAATACAATTGAAACAGATTATCAGTTATTAAAATCATATCAACAAGAAATTGATACATTAACTGAATATACAAATCATTTAACTAATTCGTTAACACAATATAATGAATTACAATCATATAAATTGCAACATACAACTAAGAATTCTGAAATTAAAACTGCAGAATTACAATTGCAAATTTTAGAAAATGAATTGCAAACTAATGAATCTGAATTAGAATCAACATTAGAACGACAAGGTTTATTTAAATTAAATGAATCTGCAATTATACATAATGCGGCAGTTGATGTTGAAATAACAGAATTGAAAAGTTTAATTGAAACATGTAATACTGATATTAAAAAAGCAAACAATTTAATTAAATCAATGCATGGTGCAATTGAGGTTGCTAAAACAAAAAAATCATTAGCAATTACTCAATTAGACATTTACAAGCAATTAGAGATTGAATATAAAGCATATGAATATTATTTAAAATCTGTTAGTAGAGATGGTGTACCATATGATATTATCTCAAAAGCTATTCCTAAAATTGAAACTGAAATAAACAATGTTTTAAATCAAGTTGTAGATTTTAATATGGTTCTTCAAACAGATGGTAAAAATATCAATGGATATATTATTTATGATGAAGATAATTTTTGGCCATTAGAATTAACATCCGGAATGGAAAGATTTATTTCTTCATTAGCAATTAGAATTGCACTAATTAATGTATCAGCATTACCTCGCCCTAATTTTATAGCAATAGATGAAGGTTGGGGTAGTTTAGATTCCGATCATATTTCAGCAGTAGTTAATTTATTTGAATACTTTAGAACTAAATTTGATTTCTCAATTATTATATCTCACGTTGATTCTATGCGTGATATGGTTGATAATTTAATTGAAGTAAACAAAATAAACGGATTTAGCCAGATCATTCATTCTTAATATAGAATTACATCTAGTAATATTTATATAAAAATGAATGATGATATATGGATAATACTAAACCAGTTTACAATGGGTTACATGAACAAGCAGTTTATCTTGTAGATACAAGTGCGACATCTCCTGCTTTATTTGTAATTAAAGAATTTCCAACCCAATTAAATGCTGGTAAGAATTTATTTAAATTGCATGGCCATCCTCGAAATCTTCGCGAAGACAGTTCATTATATATAGAAATACTTGATTATAATAATGAACCTATACAACACGAAATAGCGGAATTATCTGAGGAAGATGGATCTGTTGTAATTGTTATATACATATATGAAACAACACCACCAGGTAATTGTACGGTAACTATAGTTGGAGAAGCATTATATGTTGATGATGTGATGGTACCGTTTGAATGGCAACATCGAAGCAATGTAATGTGGCAAAGAGATGTTTCAGTTAATTCATCTAAAACAAATACAGCTGAGATTATATTTGATACTAAACCTACTATAACTATACAAGAACAGATTAGTGTACAATTAGATCGTAATTATAATACTACTCAAACTATTATATATAATACCGGATCAGTACAGTTCATTTCAAATAATGGTACACCTACATTAATAGTTAACAATGGGGTGTTTACTCCTGATATGATAGGTGGTACTGTAACAATACCAACTCCGATAAACCCAACTCCAACATCGAAATACATTGCAGGGTCGATACCATATACATCAATTATTGATAAAGTATTATCTACTAGTAGTATTTTATTACGATCTGCATATTTAATTGACCCGAGTCAAAGTATATATGGTCATCGATATGATAATTTCGATTCATCGGCATATTCAATTACATATGAATCTACTCCTACATACGGATCAACTGAAAATTCTGAATCATATGCATTAATTGAAATTAATGATTTACAACCAATATCTGGTGATATTGCCAGAATTAAAGTATTTTCTAATAATTTGGGTACTATAGGCAATTGGGATCTATTAAGTGATGTTGTATTAGGTGATACTGAAATTTTTATTACTGATACCGGGTCTATACAACCATATATACCAATTGGTACAATCAATGCAAATCCAGATACATATTATCAATCGTCAGCATTTAATGGGTTTAACTATATAGATGAGGCGCCAAATTTATACTATAGTAGCAATGATTTAACAAATGGATTACATATTAATACTGAAAGAAATATTTCAGCTAAAAATAGTGTTGATGTAGTAAGAATTCGAGATCAATATGCCGGTAAATTTATCAAAGGAGCATCATATAAATTTACATTAAATGCAATTGGTACTAGAACTATAGCAACCGGTAATACCGATCCTATAATTTCATTTTACTTGTCTGGCAGTTCATTTAATACAGACTATACTGATTATTTTAACCAGGAATTACCAATAACAGTTGGTAAACGAATCGGATATTTACAATGTAAAAAAGACAAACAGCGATTTGATGACAACACTATTATATTCAATGCTGACAGCACGGGTACTGCTGTTTTATATTATGTTATTGAAGGTGGCCAATGGGAAATTTCTGACATACATGTAACAACTAATAATACGCCGGGTTATACACCGGAATATACTCGTATACGAACAAAAATACCAACTACACATAAATCAGGTGTACAGCAATCATTTAAGGTAGAATATTATAATTCGCAAGGAGTAAAAAGTGAACATAGTACAATATCAGATCCAATTGCGTGGGTTGGTGGTAATCATTATATAGATGGCGATCATAATCTTGTAACAGGATCATTATTTATAGCTGATAAGTTGGCTACTGGTATTGAATTTAGCGGTAGGAAAAATTCTGGTATGATTCGTACAACTGGATATACTGGATTCAATGATAAAAATAAAGGTATATTAATTTGGTCTGGTTCTGCATTAACAGGCTCAACAACTGATTATAAAGGTACTGGTGTTGAATTATATGCGTCAGATGACAATTATTTTAGATTTGCAACCGATCCATCCGAAACTAGTTCGTTATATGTAAAAACCGAAACATTCTTTTTAGGAAACACAACATCATCGATTAGTAGCAATGGCGGAAATATACAAATATCAGGGTCGGTAACATTTGTAGGTACTGTAACCGTACCAACAGCATCATATGCATTAACTGCATCGTATTTTTCTGGTAGTATTTCAAATGCGATATACGCACAAACAGCTTCATATTTATCTGGTAGTATATCTAATGCAATATATGCTGACACCGCTTCATATTATTTAGAAACAGATCCAATATTTACTGCAAAATCTGGAAGTTTAGCAACAACCGGATCTAATATATTTTCAGGCAGTCAAACAATTACGGGTTCATTAACAGTATCCGGATCATCTCGTGTTATAGGAACATTGAATGCCGATGGTGTACAAAATATTAGACAGTATAATACAAACACCAATTTCTTTGGTGGAAATCTAGCAATTGGCGAAATAAAATCACCTAACACAACATTAGATGTAACAGGTAATGCTAATATCACAGGTTCATTAAATGTAACGTCGGGTATTACTGCATCGTTATTTGGAACAGCTAGTTGGTCAAGTAATGCAATTACTGCTTCATATATAACCACATCACAAACAGCAAGTTATGTATTAAATGCAGTATCAAGTTCGCAGTCTACGAATTCGTTAACGGCATCATATGTGGTAACAGCCCAGACAGCTAGTTACTTCTTTACAAGTTCAGTAGCCAGTTCTAGTTTTTCTACTAATTCAGTTAGTTCTAGTTTAGCTCAAACTGCTTCATATGTATTAAATGCAGTATCTGCGAGTTACTCTACAAATTCGCTAACAGCATCTTATATTGCAAATGTAGTAAGTAGTTCATATGCAATAACAGCATCTTATAGTGTATTATCAACTACGGCATCATATGCTCAAATTGCTAATACATCATCATATACTGTATCATCATCATTTGCGACAACTTCGAATACAGCATCATATGTTATGCCATTAATTCAATATGTTCAAATTACCGGTTCATTAAATAATGGCTATTGGTCAAAATCAATTGGTTTATATTCACACGCAGAAGGTCATCGAACAACTGCGATTGGTGATTATTCACACGCCGAAGGGTGGAGTCCTAACAGTGATGCTACCCCTAATATTGCATACGGATATGCATCCCATACTGAAGGTATGCAAACAAATACATATGGTACCGGGTCACACGCAGAAGGTTACCAAACAACTGCATATGGTGATTATTCACACGCCGAAGGTGAGGATACGATAGCTCGAGGTACCGGGTCACACGCAGAAGGACATTATACAACTACATATGGTGATTATTCACACGCCGAAGGCTACAAAACAGTTGCATCTGGGTCATGGTCTCATTCTGAAGGAAATCAAACAAATGCATCGGGTTCATACTCACACACCGAAGGTTCATATACAACCGCTAGCGGTGATTATTCACACGCAGAAGGTCATCGAACAACTGCGATTGGTGATTATTCACACGCCGAAGGTTACCAAACAACTGCATCTGGTTCATATTCACACGCAGAAGGAAATAGTACATTGGCTATCGGTGGCGTATCACACGCAGAAGGTCAATATACAACTACATATGGTGATTATTCACACGCCGAAGGTGAGGATACGATAGCTCGAGGTTTTGGTTCACACGCAGAAGGTCAATATACAATATCATCTGGTTCACATTCACATGCAGAAGGAGATGGTACAGTTACATATGGTTATGCGTCACACGCAGAAGGATTTAATACTATCGCATCGGGTTATACATCACACGCTGAGGGTTATTTAACAATATCATCTGGTGATTATTCACACGCAGAAGGAGATGGTACAGTTACATATGGTTTTGGTTCACATGCAGAAGGTCAATATACAATATCATCTGGTTCATATTCACACGCAGAAGGAGATGGTACAGTTACATATGGTGATTATTCACACGCCGAAGGAGTTAGTACAACTACATATGGTGATTATTCACATGCTGAGGGTTATTTAACAATAGCAAGTGGGTCTACAAGTCATTCTGAAGGAGATCAGACAACAGCTATTGGTGTCGCTTCACACGCCGAAGGAGTTAGTACAGTTACATATGGTTATGCATCACACGCCGAAGGAGTTAGTACAGTTACATATGGTGATTATTCACACGCCGAAGGAGTTAGTACAACTACATATGGTGATTATTCACACGCAGAAGGATTTAATACTGTTGCATCCGGCTCATACCAACATGTACAAGGTCAATATAATCTATCATCATCATTTGCTGGTGCATTTATTATCGGTAATGGTGTTAGTAGTGGTATACGATCTAATCTAGTATTTGCATCAGGATCAACATTCCAAGTAACCGGGTCTGTTATCGCAACTGCCGGTATCACAGGATCATTTAGTGGCAATGGCTCTGGGTTAACTGGGATAACATCTGCAGCAAATATTGCTAATACCGATTTAACATTTACTGCAAATACAACAAGAGTATTAAGTCATTCTGGTAATACTAGTAGATTTATAATATCAGGTTCTGATACATCAGAATTGCCAGTATTAGATATAAATAGTCCAACGTTAGGACAAGGTCGTTTATTGAGGATGCAACAGCAACTAAATGGAGAATCTAATAGAACGGTTATACGATCAATGACAGCGGGTGGTGATAGTAAAGATGATTTTAGTAATTTTAGCGGCTGGGCTACTGATTCTACTTTTGAACTTGTATCTGGTTCCGCGGTTGCGCCAAATCAATTAAACGGATTTCAATGGACATCTTATACCGGCACATCATACAGAAACTTGTTAAATCTGTCATCATCTGGCAACGTTGGTTTAGGCACACAAACACCAGCATATCAGTTACAATTAAGTACAGATTCAGCCGGAAAGCCATCAACAAATACATGGACTATAACATCTGATTCTAGAATAAAAGAAAATATCATAGAAGCTGATTATACTGTATGTTATGATATAGTTAAAAATTTACCATTAAAACGATATACTTGGAAACAAGAAGCATATACAAACGAACAGGTACCGGACCGATCTAAATTAGGATGGATTGCACAAGATGTTGAAACCGTATTTCCAAAAGCAGTTGAAATACATGCATTTAGTGGAAGTGGTGATTTCTATATAGATGATTGTAAAAGTTTAAATTCCGATCAAATTTATGCTGCAATGTATGGAACTATAAAAAAATTAATTAGTGATAATGAATCATTAAAATTAGAATTACAATCTATTAAAACACATTTAGGATTGTAATAATATCATATATAGAATCTAAACAAACTATATTTATAACAAAAGATATATAATGGCAGAAATAAATACACATAACATTACAGTATTATTTCCAGGTGGTTTTAAACCATTAACTGGTGCACATATGGCACTCGCTCAACGATATGCGGAAAACCCAGAAGTTGAACGAGTTATTTTATTGATTGGTGAAAAAGAACGAGAAGGAATTACTCGCGATAAAAGCATTGAAATCTTCAATTTAATAAACTCTAATCCTAAAATAGAAATTGAGCCAACTGCATTCAATTCTCCTATAATGGCTGCATATGAATATTTATTTGCATTACCACCAAATTCTACAGGTAGATATGCAATGGCAGCTTCTGCAAAGGGCGATGATTATGTTAGAGCAATGGACTTTGTTCCGAATGTAGATAAATATAAAACGGTTGGTGATAAAAAAGGAAGAACAATTCCTACTACTATCAATGCAATTGAATTACCGGTATCATCGGATCCACTATTATACGCAACCGGAGAACCAATATCAGCATCATCATTACGTGCGGCAATCGTTAATCGAGATTATGAAACATTTCATGCAAGTTACCCTAATATCGAACCAAATAAAATTAAACAAATTTGGTCATTATTAACCGGTATCTCTGAATC
>Ga0181348_1000526_pt1 | contig 16700 bp, 17 predicted proteins | sample Su13VDMM110DN_FD_130092 | JGI IMG/M metagenome (GOLD analysis project Ga0181348, IMG submission 130092) | Freshwater viral communities from Lake Michigan, USA - Su13.VD.MM110.D.N | ecosystem: Environmental > Aquatic > Freshwater > Lake | place: USA: Michigan | collected 2013-07-16
ACAATTTTAAATGAACAATCTAATTATTATTTATATCAATTAAATACAGTTCAATTATATAGTCCTTCTTTATGGCCTAATCAAGTATTAGATTATACTGTTTCTGCTTCAAATGCATCATCATTTATTCCTTCTTCAACAACTATAGCTACTACATTTACTTTATATGGCAGTACATCTGGAAATACATTGGGATATTTTGACTCAAATACAGGAATACACACATTAAGTAATACCCCAAATACCCAAATTTCTTTAACAGGGTCTGTAAGTATTAGTGGTACTGGAACTGGTAGATTTAGAATTGATTTACTTAGACAAGGGAATGTTACTTCTATTCAATCAATTAATATCTCTGCAGGATCACCATATTCTATTTCTTCATCATATTATGGATTACAAGGAGACCAAATTTACTTAAGTGCTACTAAAGGTACAGGTAATCCTCAATTTAATAATGGTAGTCTACTAATTACTCAAAGTAGAGCAGTAAGTGCCTCAAGTTGTGAACCTACAATTTTAGAACCATACATCACAACTCCAAATTTCTATAATAGTGATGGAAATGCTTTATTAAATAATGCTTTTGAATTAAGAGATAGTTCATACTATATGGATGTTGATTACTCATCCGGATTAACAGAACCTGTTAATTTTGGACAATTAATAAGTGGAAGTGCAACTAGAGCAAAAGTACAAGATTCAAATTATACTTCAAAACGTATAACTATACCTAGATATGAAGGTTCAAAATCAACATCTCAACAGTTAAATAAATGGACTAAAGGTGATATTGGTACTTTTGGTAAACTTCCCACAGTTGAAAATTTAAAATCTTATGTTGCTTATGGTTATATGGATGGAAGTTGGGCTCCTGAACGAATGAATGCTTCTGCATTTACAATTAAATATTTAATTGATCAAGATGGAAATATTTCTACACCTAATATTTCTGATATTTCTTTACCTAATACTCAACAAAATTTCCCTTCTGGAGATAGATTTAGATATTCTTCTATTTTAGGATTATCAGGAACTCAAGGTGGAACAACTAATCAATTTAGAAATATAATTCGAGGAGGATATAGAATTGAACCAATTTTATACACCCAATCAGGAAGTGCTCCAAGTGCACAATGGAATACAACAATGAGTTTTCAAGATATTGTTCCTTCTGATCAAGGTGCTGTAGGAAATTACAGTGCATTGTATGGGAAAACTGGTACAGAGACTGTAAATACCCCAAATACAGAAATTTTAATTCAATTTAATACTAGCACATATGGTGGCTCTTATTTAAGCTCTAATGGATATCAAGTTCCTTCAAGTGCTATAACAGATGGAGTTAATTTAACATTTAATGTAGATTTAGAAGTTGTAGGTTTAAAAGGTCCCCTTCCCCTCTCGCTCTTTTTTGGGTGGGATGCCGAAATTTTACTTTATAAAAACACCACCCTAATAGCCAGCACAATTTCTCAAGTTCCCACATCTAGAAATGTATATTTTAGTCATACTGTAAATAATCCTGATTTACAAGTAAATGATATATATAAAATATTTTTTAAATATTATAATACTACTAATGGAAACCCAAACCAAACTCCACTTTATCAAGCAGATATTTTCCCAAATTCTACCTTTAAAATAACTCAATATCCTTCACCAACCTCCCCAATAACCTCATCAGGAATTAATTCAATTTGGGGATATGCTAATTCTGGAAGCTATCCATATATTATAACATCATCAAACCAAACATTAGTTGAATTATATGACTCAAATGTTAAGCAAGCAGATATAACAGGTTCAGGGTTTAATCCTATAACATTACCTTGGTCAATCCAATATGGAGATGAATTTAGATTTGAAGGAAGAGAAGATTTTACATATGTTGTAGGAAAAATATTTTCTTCTGCTGATAGTGGATCAGGCCGTATTTTCCAAACAGGTTCAATTGAGATTCATTTTGACAGAAACCTTCCAATAAGTGCTAGTTCTTCCGCTTTTAATTTAGATCATTTTTTAATTAGAAGATATGTAGATGATCCTTCACAAATAATATTTGAAGGCTTTAGACCTACAAATGGTGAATCTCCAAATTCATTTATCATCACCCCAGAATATGTAATTCCAAAATTAAACAAAAATACTGATGAATTTGTTAAACTTCTTACTGAAAAAGGGTTGATTGGGTAAATATTTATTAGTATGATATATTTATAATAAAAAACAATGGGATATTTAAATAATCAAGTTGTCACAGTTGACGCTATATTAACAACAAAAGGAAGAGAAATTTTAGCTAAAAATGATGGTTCCTTTAGAATTACACAGTTTGCTTTAGCAGATGATGAAATAGATTATACTTTATATAATCCAACACACCCATCAGGTTCTTCATTTTATGGTGAAGCTATTCAAAACATGCCATTATTAGAAGCATTTCCAACAGAAACTCAAATCATGAAATATAAGTTAGCTACTTTACCTCGTGGAACAGCTAAATTACCTGTACTTAACTTAGGGTATTCTGCAATAACACTAAAACAAGGAGCTTCTCTTTCAATTTCACCTCAAACATTAAATTATTTAGGTAATGCTCAAACAGTTGAAACTACTGGATATTCTGCAACTATTGCTGATGTTCGTTTAATGTCAACATTTAGTGGTATAGGAATTAATACTACAGCGGCTACAACTGCTAATTCAACAACAACTTTAGGAACTAATGTTTCTACAACAGTGATAGGTTCTCAATTTAATTTAAGAGCAACAACTGTAAATACATTATTTGGTACTAATGCTTCACTTGTTACAACTATTACATTTGTAGGTTTAGATAGTGGGGCCAGATTAACCATTCCAGTTACAATTACTAAAACAGTATAACAAAAAAAATAATATATAATGTCATTTAAAAGATTTGATCCTGAGGATTTTGTAGTAAGTAGTGATTCAATTACCTCTACTTTATGGTCAACTGGAACCCCTACTTTAACTTCCTTTTTTACTTCATCTGCTCAAGTTGCAAGCTCAGCTGGAAATTATTATATAAGTGTGTATAATACATCTTCTACAGACCAGCAAACACAGTTTGATATAGTATATGCTGATTCATTGGGAAGTGGTAGTGAACTATATAATACTATTGTTCCTGGAAATTCATATTCAAAAACAATGTATGGACAATATCGTTCAATGATTTTAGAAGATGAAAATGCTAGTTTTACTTTTGGTAACGGAACTAACGTAATATCAGGATCACATTTTTGGATATTATCTATTGAAAGAGCAAGATATAAACAATCACTGTTTCCTGGATCTTTAAATTTAACTCTTTCAGGATCAGGAGGAATAATTAATTTAACAGATGATTCCCAAGACAATCCAATAAATACATTCATTGGTTCCTCTAGAGTACTTCAACTAATTTCAGGATCTAATGGAACAGCAGGATCTTTAGCTAATAGTGGGTATGTAGCTAATTCAGGTTCATATGGTTTAGTATTCCCAGATTTAGGAACAATTATATTAAACCCATTCGCAATTTCTCAATCAATTAAAGTTGCTCCTAGCCGCTCAAATAATTCAGATGGATTAAATCCTCAAAAATTATTTAATGCTATTAGTTTAGGGGCTGCTTTTTCTTTGAACTCAGAAGAAACTATTACATCTGATTACATATTTGTTAGAGCAAGAAATAGTGAATTTAACTATTCAGAAAATCCATCATTTATATCAGGATCTACAGGTGAGGTAATTTATGATAATTTCATAAATGCTCCTCAAGTTTATGCCACAACTATAGGAATGTACAATGATTCAAATGAACTTTTAGCAGTTGCTAAAATGTCAAGACCATTATTAAAAGATTTTACAAAAGAAGCTCTAGTTAGAGTAAAACTTGATTTTTAAGAATGAATGAGCATTTTCAAACCATTCATAACTTCTGACGTTCTTGTATCACCTTTTGAGGTAAATAAATCGTTTACCTTTCAAGGAACTTCTTCGTTTTCAAATTCAAATGTAAGTATTGAAAGATATATAGGTAAAAATATTACTTCATCTATATTTGTTTCTGGTTCAAACCCAACGGGTATTGTAGATATCCAAAACCAACAATTAGTTTATCGTTCAATTAGAGAACTTTATTACACTAATTTTTTAAAAGACCCAAAAGGTTCTTCTGCATCAACAGCCTCTTTTGAAATTACTGATTTTGTCCCTGACCTAGAAACAGCTATTACCCTAGATAATGAATATCCAAGCTCAGAATACAATATTGTATTTGGTGACAGGGATACAACAAATTACTATAATTATTTATCAAACACTCTTCCACCAAACCGAGTATTTCCAACTTCATCAAATGCCCTAATTGGAGTATTATCTATCCCTTCAAATTTATTTGGAGAATACTTAAAACCAGGTAGTTTTGTTTTAAAAAATATTCATGGAACTATTATTGATGATAGTAATGGTAATCTTTTATTTAGTAACATAGCAACATCAAGTTTTCATATAGGAAATATTATATATGAACATGGAATAGCAATAATAAATGAAGAATTACTTAATTCATTATATGGATATGGATATGTTACTTACGGATCCCCAACACCTCCCTACCCAGTAGGGGTTTATGGAGGGATATTTGGATCTTTATTTAATACAAATAATATTACTTGTTCTTTTGAAAGTACAGTTACAATATATGAATCTCAATATAAATGTACTATTAGACAAAATGAATTTAATTTTTCACAAAACCCAACTTTAATTTCTGGAAGTTCAAATAGCGGTATAATATATGATTATGCAACTGGTTCTTATTTTGACCCGTACATAACAACAATAGGTTTATATAATAATAGCTATGAATTAATAGCAGTAGCTAAATTAGCACAACCTTTACCTCTTTCATCAGTTACTGACACAACAATACTAGTTAATTTAGATTTATAATATTTATAACATATGGCAAAAACACTCACTCAAGTAGGAATTGAAACAGGAAATTTAGTTGAGGCATACCACGTTACTCAATCAATAGATGCTTTTACAGGAATAGATGCATATGATATATTACTTTCAGGTTCATTTAACATGACTGGATCTATTAATGGTGAACCTAGTGTTATAAATCCTTTAACAGCATCATATGCAATAAGTTCATCATTATCATCTACTTCAAGTAAATCTATAATTATTAGTGGAAGTTTTGCTGGTTTAACCTATTTATATGGAGGCCTTGAAGGTTCATCTAATGGTGTTGGAAGAACTATTAATTCCACAAATCTAACTTATAACACAACAACTAGATTACTCTCAGCATCATCTTCATTTGCTATATCGGCTTCACATGCTATAACTGCTTCACATGTTATATCGGCTTCATACGCTTTAAGTGCTTCACACGCACCAAATTTTGCCAATACTAATTTAACATTTGATGGAAATCGCACCCACAGTACGGCAGGTAATACCCTAAATATTACTGATGGTACTAATAACAGACTTGAAATTTTATCAACTGAAACAGTATTTAATAATTCAGGAGCAAATATTGATTTCAGAGTTGAATCAGATAATAACACCGATGCTTTATTGGTAGATGCCTCAACAAATCAAGTTAAAATAGGAGTAACAGGTTCTAAAAGTGCCCCATCTTTATATTTTGGAACAGATACTGATACTGGATTCTACAATTCAGGATCAAATAACATATTATATATTACAGCTAACAGTACTGATGTAGCAAGAATAGCCCCCCAACAATTAATTGTAGGAGATCAAGATTTCAAATCTAATATAAATTACTCTAATGCAGGAGTACTCACTCAAGGAGAACTTTATAGCTTAGACGGATTATCATGTAACCTACTTTATGTAGGTTCACCTAGTGATTTTTTTGCTAGAGGGAAAGCCAATCTTGGAGGATTTAGTATAAGGTATACCCCAACATCCTCACTCGTTGACCCAGCAGATGGAGAAAAAATTGTTTTTAGAACTATGCCATCAGGCTCTACTACGGGCAGTGCAGTTACATCTTCAACAGCTTTAAGGATAGATGTTAATTATGTAGATGGAGTTGATAATGAACCTAATATTGAAATAGTTAATAGATTAACCTTAGGCCAATTATGGAGTGGAACTAATACAGGTATTGGAAGAGATTCATCTACTGGTCAAATAACAGCTGTTTCCTCAGATCAACGTTTAAAAACAAATATTCAAACTTTAACAGGTTCGTTAAATAAAATAAAAGCATTACGAGGTACTCAATTTGAATGGACTAGTGAAAATGATATTGAATTTAGAATAGGAAGTGATGCATTTGGTACTCAAATAGGTTTAATTGCTCAAGAAGTTGAACAAATATTACCTGAAGTAGTTAAACCAAATGGAGTTAAAGATTACAAATCAGTTGAATATGATAAAATAGTAGCGGTATTAATTGAAGCTGTTAAAGAACAACAACAACAAATTGATAATCTACAACAACAAATAGATTTATTAAAATCTTAATCTTATGCCAAATTGGTTATATCATAAAAAAGAAATTCATTCCCTAGATGATTTTCTTACAGGTACATTTGGTTTTATCTATATTACTACCCATATCCAAACCGGTAAATCATATTTAGGTAAAAAATCACTTTACCATACTACTAATCAAAAATTAGGGAAAAAAGAACTTGCTGAACAACCAATAACTAGAGGTAGAAAACCCACAACAAAACAAGTCATAAAAGAATCAGATTGGAAAACATATTACGGCTCAGAGGAATTCATTAAACAAAAAATAAAAGAAGGAAAACAAGAAGAATTTACTCGTGAAATTATCCATCTTGTAAATAATAAAAAACTACTTACCTATTTTGAATGTAAATATCAATTTCAATTAGGAGTTTTAGAATCAAATAAATATCTTAACACTAACATTTTAGGTAAGTTTTTTGCAAAAGACTTTGTTACCCAAGAATAAAGTTGTATCTTACATTCATGGTAAATGAATTACTAGTAAATTTAGTAAATTCTGTTTTAGGAACAGGAAAACGTACCGCTAGAGGAAATCAAGCATATACATGCCCTTTTTGTCACCACCATAAACCAAAATTAGAAGTTAATTTTACTGAAAATAAAGAAGGAAATAATCCTTGGGCATGTTGGGCTTGTGGTAAAAAAGGTAAAACTATTAAAAGTTTATTTAAACAAATCCAAGTTAATGCTTCACATTTTCAAGAACTTGGAAAATTAGTAAAAAATGTATCTAATGAAGATATAATGGTATCTCAACCATCTTTAGAACTTCCAAAAGAATTTAAAACATTTATTAATAATAATAGTTTTTCCTTAAAACATGCTTTATCGTATCTTAAAAAAAGAAATATTACTAAACAAGATATTTTAAAATATAATATTGGATATTGCGATTCAGGTCAATATAATAATATGATCATCATACCCTCATATGACAATAACGGTAAATTAAATTATTTCACCGCTAGATCATTCGAGAAAAATCCATACACCAAATACCGTAACCCTGAAACGTCTCGCGATATAATACCGTTTGAATTGTTTATTAACTGGGATTTACCAATTATATTATGTGAAGGTCCATTTGATGCAATGGCAATAAAAAGAAATGCTATTCCATTATTTGGGAAAAATATTCAATCAAACTTGATGAAAAAAATAGTTACCTCTAAGGTACAAAAAATATATGTTGCTTTAGATACAGATGCTTTAAAACAAGCCCTTGGTTTTTGTGAACAGCTTTTAGATATTGGAAAAGAAATTTATCTTGTAGAAATGCAAGGAAAAGACCCAAGTGAAATGGGTTTTCAAAATTTCACTAAATTAGTACAAACAGTTTCTCCTTTAACACAATACAAATTAATGGAGAAAAAACTTTTAACTATATGAAAAAAAGGAACATTAAAAAATCCTATGACAGAATTTTAGAAATTTCGAACGATTCACAGCAAATAACATTGCCTGATTCTCGATATTATAGAAGAAATGGAGAATACTACCCATCTATAACATATGTTTTAGGATATTATCCAAAAGGTAAATTTTTTGAAAATTGGCTTAAACAAGTTGGATTTGCTTCTGAATATATTGTTAAAAAAGCAGGTGAAGAAGGTACTCAAGTTCATGAATTGTGCGAAACCTATTTAAATGGAGAAGAATTAAGATTTTTAGATGACCAAAACCACCCCCAATACAATCCAGATGTATGGCAAATGTTTTTACGTTTTGTAGATTTTTGGGAGGAATATAATCCAACTTTAATTGAAACTGAAGTCCATTTATTTTCAGATGAATTAAAAGTAGCTGGTACTTGTGATATGGTTTGTGAAATTAATGGTGAATTATGGATTATTGATTTTAAAACATCAAATAATTTACAAACAACATATGATTTACAAACTGCAGTTTATGGTAAATGTTATGAAGAATGTTTTGGCAAAAAAGCAGATCGTTATGGAATATTATGGTTAAAATCAAGCAAACGTAAAGGTGCTAAAGAAAAAATTCAAGGTAAAGGATGGGAAATGTATGAATCATCTCGCACACAAGAAGAAAATATTGACTTATTTAAAACTGTAAAACGTTTATTTGATCTAGAAAATCCAACCCACTCACCAGTGTTTACTGAATTTAGAACAATAGCTAAACGAAAATAGTAATACGTATAAGTATGATAAGCTTAGTTCAATTACTTAAAGAGGTTCAAGGACAACCAAAAGCTATTTTTATAGCTGGACCTGCTGGATCTGGTAAGACAACTGTACTTAATCAATTAGGTCTTCAAGATTTTAAAGTAATAAACGTAGATGATGTTTATGAAAAGTTGTTAAAAACAGAATTAGGGAAAGAAGATTTTATTTCTATGTCCCCTGAAGAACTTTCTACTGCTGCTAAACTAATGGGAAGAGCTAGAACATTAACTAAAGAAAAAGAAACTCAAACCATGTCAAATTTAGAAAATATCATAATTGACAGTCCTGGTTCTGCTTCAAACCCCCTCCTTAAAAAGAAAGAAAATTTAGAGGCAATAGGGTACAAAACATTTATGGTATTACTTTATGTATCACCTATGACTTCTTTAACTCGCAATAATCAACGTGGTAGAAGTTTACCTACAAGTGCTGTATTAAAAAGTTGGGAGGGTGTAGTAAAAAATATTGATACTTATAGACAAGCATTTAAAAATAATATTGTTGTTTTAAATAATGATCCTGAAGATGTTGACCCTACATTTGATGTCCAATCAATAATAAAATTATTTCCCATGCCAGTAGGAAAATCTAAAACACCTGAAGAAGAAATCAAATCCAAAGCAGATAAAGAAAAAACAAATCAAGAAATAAAATTACTTTTAAATATAGAACGTGAATTTGATACATTAGATGTAGCAAAAAATAAAATAGATGAATTCATTAGTTAAATCTCTTATACAACCTCTTTTAGAGGCTGAAGGGCAAAATATTGCTCTAATACCTGGTGGATTTAAACCTCCTACATTAGGTCATTTTTATATGGTTAATGAAATAGCAAATAACCCTAATTTAGATAAAGTAATTATTTTAATAGGACATAAAGATAGAGATGGTATAAATAAAGAAGAAAGTAAACAAATATGGGATATTTACAAAAAATACTTACCATCTAATGTTGAAATACAAATTTCACTTAATCCATCTCCAATCTCAGACGTTAATTCACTAATAAAAAACAATCCTCAAATTAATTATTTTCCTGTAGTAGGAATTAGAGGAGAAGAAGATATGGGTGATTTAAAACGTTTTGATAGTTTAAAAGGAAAATACGACAACTTTAAACTCATTGTGATTAAAAGTGAGGGAGATGGAGATCGTATTAGTGGTACAAATGCTAGATTAGCAGTTTTAAATGGTGAATATGAATCATTCCAACGCTATTTACCCACTGAAATATCAAATGAAGATAGAGATAAAATCTGGTCTATACTCACTAAAACCCCAATTGATGAAGATACTTGTGGTTATACTACAGATGCTATCACTGGTGAAGAATTAGATACACCTGGAGGAATTAAAGAAATGTATGCTGAACCAAGTAAATTTAGTTATCCTCCAATGATTAAATCACTTACTGAATTTATGTTAGATAAAGGAATGAATATTCGACCTTTACCTAAAGTTAAATTTATAGACAATGATGCTGAAAATGCTAAAGATTTCTTTGGTAAAACAGCGCATTACGACCCAAATAACCGCGTTATAGTACTTTATACAATGGATCGTCATCCTAAAGATATTATGCGTTCATTTGCGCATGAAATGATCCACCATATGCAAAATTGTGAAGATCGTTTAAATGGTATTACAACTCAAAATACAAACGAGGAAGGGGATTTACCTGAGATTGAACGTGAAGCATACGAAAAAGGTAATATGATGTTTAGAAATTGGACAGATAATATTAATTCAAATAAATACTTAAATGAATATAAACAATATGTTTTAACTGAATTATTTGAAAAGGATTTACCTAATATAAAAAAAATTTCCCCAACTGAATATATTGTTGGAAATGAAGATGATATAGAAGCTTTATATTATTTTAAACTTGCTTCTTTAGATCCAAATGATTGGGAAATTCATTGGAAATTTACTGAAAATAATAAAAATGAATCCCCTGAAGCTTGGAAACAAGTAACTGCTACTTCTTATAAGATATTAAAACACTTTATAGATGCTAAAACCCCAAAATCCATAGAAATCTCAGGTAATACTGATAAAAAAACAAAAATATATAAATCAAAATCATATCTAGAAAAACTTGAAAATATATTCAACAACCAGTATAAGATAGATAATTCAAATCAATATGTTATTTATTTAAATAAAATTGAAGAAATTTGTAAAAGTGGAATAAAAAAACGTATGGAGACTTTAAATGAGTCTTATGAACAATCTTTATATTATTGGCAAAATGGTGATATAAATTCTAAAAGTAAAATTGAACGTTGGGATAGTATAAAAAAGAAAATAAAAAGAAAAGTTTTACATGAAATTTATAATTTAAATTCTAATAATTCTATTAAAATTGATAAAGATTTAACCAAAGGTATTTTAAAAGAAAATAAAGAAGAAGAAGATGATGGTACTTTACTATATAAAAGCATATTCAAACCAGATATAAACATATTAGTTGCTTTTAAAAATTATGAAAATTATAAAAATTTAAAACCTTTATTTGATGAATATGGGTATGGTTTTTATTATCCTGAAAGTAAAACAATTATTTTAGATGGTGAACGTTTTATAAATTCTAATTTAGATTTTAATGATTTAAAATTTGTTGAAGCACACGAAATAACACATTTACTCTTAGGACATACAGGACCATATTCTGAAGAAGATGAAATGGATGCTGATTTAGGAGCATATATTTTATTAAAAAATAAAAATTTATCAACAGATAGACTTGTAAACGAATTTGAAAATAGACATGGGATTGATTTTAGTGAAGAATTACTTGAAAGAGTAAAAGACATGTTGTAAATTTACCCAAACTTTAAAATGAAAAAAACACCTACCCTATTAGATTTATATGAAGCAATTAGACCAAAATATACAATTTTTTGTGATATGGATGGTGTATTATGTGATTTTGATTTAGGTTATAAAGATTTAACAGGAAAATCTACAGATGAAGCTAATAATATAGGTAAATCTTATTTTTGGAAACTTTTTAGAGAAAGTGTTGGCGAAAATGAAAAAGAATTTTGGGCTAATTTAAACTGGCAACCAGGAGGAGAAAAATTATGGGAAACCATTTCTCCATATAACCCAAATATATTATCATCCCCCGCAATAGATTTTAGTTTACCTCAAGACCAACAATTAAATCCAGATTTTAATCAAGCTATTCAAGGTAAAAAAGAATGGATTACAAAAAATCTTAGCAATGTAGGAAAAGAAATTTTTGTCCCTGCTATTCAAAAATCTGCATTTGCCAGACCAAATCGAATACTTATAGATGATATGGAAAAAAATATTAATGCTTGGGAAGCAAATGGGGGTATAGGAATTTTACACAAAAATTTATCCGATACTCTTGAAAAATTAAAAACTTTAAAATTATATAATGTCGGATAACGTTTTAAAGAAACAGTTTCAAAAACGAGATGTAGAACGTCTCCGTAATCTTGTTAAAGGAAAACACGGTAACAGAACTACAATTGGAGTTGGTTATAATGGAGAAACCCAAGAAGAACATAAAGAAGGTGATATTTGGGAGCAAAATGGAAAAAATTGGACCATTAAAAATGGTATAAAAGAAAATATTACTAAATTAGATAAATTTAAAAAGTCAGCAATTCCTTTATTTTGTCCTGAATGTAAACAAATAATGGATAAACAATTAGACCCATTTTATTTTAAATCATACGGGCATTGTTTAGATTGTAGAACAAAATTTGAAACCCAACTTAAAATAAAAGGTAAATGGGAAAATTATGTTAATTCTACATTTAATGCTGAAATAGATCAACAAATAGAAGAATATAAGGGTTATTTTGAATCTATCCTTTCAGAAGGAAATCAAAACTATGTTTCTGAAAATGGTGAAATTCAAAAATGGGTTGGTGGTATAGATAAAGAGCGTGCTCAAAACGCTTTAGATGAGATGGTTAAACACTTAAATTCTTTAAAAAAATAATGGAAACTTTTACAATGTTAACAACTATATTAGTAGCATTAATTACTGCTGTTGTAGGACCTATTATAGTTAGTTGGGTTAAATTAAAAATGGAAAAAAAAACCACATCAACTCCTATGGCTGAAGCATTAGAAGCTAGTGCTCTTGTAGATCATCAACTAGAAGACATAATGCAAGAATTAAATTGTGACCGAGTTTGGATAGCTCAATTTCACAATGGAGGCCATTTTTACCCTACAGGAAAATCTATTCAAAAATTTTCTATGTTCTATGAAAAATACAACCCTATACTTACCCCATTACAAACCACATTCCAAAATATCCCAGTATCTCTATTTAGTAAATCTTTATCTCGAGTACACCAAGATGGAGAAATTGAAATTTTAAATGTTGAACTTGAAGAAAATACTTTTGGTGTTGATGTATTGACATCCCAATTTAAAACAAAATCTCTATGCATGGTTGGATTATATGATTTAAATAATCATTTAATAGGTGTAATGGGAATATCATTCATAGATGAGCATAATATTATAAATTCTGAATGGATTTTCATCAGACAGAAAGTAGGAGTTATAGGAACATTACTTTCCGAATATTTATACCCAAATAATAAAAAATAAAATGGATAATTTTGATTTAAAAAAATTCTTAAAGGAAAGTAAAGCTATTGAGAATTTAAACCCAATATTAAGAAAAGAAAAATTAGACGAAGGTGATCTTCGCTCTAAAATTAAAGAAATGATTATAGCTGAACTTGGAAACCCTGATGATGACTATGAAGGATCTTCCGAAGAAGATTTATATGGTGATTACAATAAGGAAGAAGAAGAATATTTTCCATCTATGCAAGGTTTAGAACTTGATCCAAGATTAATGGAAGCTAAAAAAGATGAAGAAGAAGTTGAAGTAGAAGATACTGAAACAGAAGAAATACCTGCTGAAGATGCACCTGCAGATGATGCACCAGCTGAAGAAGCACCTGCCGCTAGTGGAGGTGGTTTAGAAGATATAGCGGCTGATATGGAAGGTAATGAGGGTGAATTAATGGATTCATTAATGAAAGCCTTTAAAATTGCTAAAGGTATGAACAATGAAAAACTTGAAACACAAGTTGGAAACACACTAAAATTTTTCGTTAGCGAATATATTGGTGGAGGAGAACAGTAAATAATTAAATCTATATAAAAATAAAATCTATGAACACAACAGAAATTTTAGAAACAATTAAAGCTGAAGTAGCTATTTTAGAAGCAGAACATGCTAAAACTTCAAAAGCAGCTCGTGGTAGAGCACGCAGTGCCGCTAATACAATTAAAAAATTAGCAGCTGATTTTAAAAAGACTTCAACAGCAGAAGACAAAGCATAAAATGCAAAAACAAAGAACCAAAAAAGTAATTAACAAAATATCCAATGGAATCTCTGTTGGATCTTTTGGTTCTTTAAATGAGGGATTTATTCCAACTGCTGAACAATCTAAAGAGATAATAGATAATTTTAAATCTATTATTAATACTCGTTTAGATAAACTATATGATACTAAAGGAGCAGATGGAGAATTATATGCTTATGGCATTGCTGTTAATCAAGTAAAGAAAAAAGCAGAACAACCAACAGAACAACCAACAGAAGAACCAATGGATAAAGAAACTAAATTAAAAGAAATGATTCAAGCGGCTTTATCTAAGCCACTATCTGAAAAAAAAGCTAAACCTGATTTTTTAGATCTTGATAAAGATGGAGACAAAGAAGAATCAATGAAAAAAGCTGCTCAAGATAAGAAAAAAATGCAGATGGAAGATCTTGATTTAGGTCACCAAGATAATGAACCACATATGCTCAAATCAGATCTATATCGTATTGGAAAATATGCTATGGAACTTTACAAAATGGTTGATCAATTTGAAGGTGAACAAGAAGTTGATTTCCCACACTGGTGGCAATCCAAAATTATTAAAGCAAAAGACATGCTAGTCTCAGCAAAACATTATCTTGACTTTGAAATAAAAGAACCTCAAATTGATGCTATGGTAGATGTAGCCGCTCAAGAAGATGTTATTGATGAAGAAATGACTCCAAAAGAATCTAGAAAAAAAGGCATGCCCTTTAAAGATATGGCTGAAGCTGTTTTAGCTAAACTTAAACAAAAATAATGACACGCGATCAACTTAAAAATAGAATCAGAGGTTTAGTTAAACAGGTGTACACTGTAAGTAGAGTAACACCTGAGGAAGCTGCTCAATATGATGAGCTAACTAAATTCCCTGAACTTAAAAAAGTTATAGTTGATTTATTGACAAATGAATATGATAATTTTTTAGATTCAATTGATTGGGTTTCCCCACGTCCTACTACATTTAGAATTAATTTAAAGAATGATCAAGAATTTTATTTAATTTATGGTAAACGTAGTTGGATAGCCCAAGTTGAGGGCAAAAAATATTACCTTCTTAACCTACCAGAAGAAGAAAGAGCAGCACAAGCTATTTCTCGTTTATTAAGGTATGGAACAAAAGAAGAAGAAACAGAAACTGGAGGAGCAGCAGAAACTGCATTAGGAGATGAAGCCCCACCAACAACAGAAAAAACACCATCTGAGACCACACCACCTGAAGAAACCCCAGAAGCATAATGGATATTTTAGAACAATTTTTACATAGTATAGCTTATAAGTTTCCTAAAGGATATCCTGATATGAAGGATCCTAAGGATGTTGAATTGCTTCATAAATTAGTAAATGAAACTGTTTTAGCCTCTAAAAAAAGTACTCTTAGTGAAGGGTCTAAAGAAGAAGAATACAATAAAGTAATTCGTAGAGCATTAGGGTTAAAAGATGATGAAGAAATTCCAAAACCAAGAGGAAAATATACCATAAAAAGTGGTACTTTCATGGAACAGGTAAGCCCTGAAGATAAACCGGAATTTGATAAATTATACAATACGGCACCCCCAAAAGAAGGTGAAACCGAAGGTGAATCAAAAGGTGTAGGTAACGGAGAAGTAGCTCTTTATTGGTTATATCAATTTTCTGGAAATGATGTGAAAATTGGACGATCAGGTGATGATCCCGATTTATATATTAATGGAGATGGTGTTGAAGTTAAAGCCTATAAATCCCACGTAGGGAAAATTGGTTTAGGTCGATTTGGAACAGATAGAGATAACCTCCAGTTATTAAGTATCATATTTGGTATTAAAGCATTAAGTGAAGTTTTAGGTAGTAAAGAAAAAGGTCCTGCCATTAATCCAACAAACTTTAAAGGAACAGACCTTATCCCTGCATTTGAACAATTACTTGAACTTGAACGCATTCCCGATTTAGAAAGATTAGCAGCTCAATATAATGTATTTGCTACTATCAAACAAAATATAGATACAGTAAATAAAGAATTACAAAATCCAACAGATGCTAAAGAAGGCGCTAGAGCAATGGCTTCTAAAATGGCTAAATCTAAATTAGCTAGAAAACCAGGTAATGAAAATTACTTAGCAAATGTTCTTTCTAATGGTAGTATGAAATTCTTCCAAATTAGTTTTGAAAAATTAGATAACGACGAAAATCTATTAGATAATTTTGCTGCTAAGCAAAGTGCTATATATTTAGATTTTGATAAAATATTTAAATAACATGGACAAATCACGTTTAAAACACCTTATAAAAGAAGTATTATCTACTCCACCAAAAAAGGATAGTTGTAATTGTGGATGTCACGATTGTGATAATGTAGGTAATGAAGGTGTAGTACTAAACGAAAGTGTAGCTCCTAAGGAAATATTGTCGGAGAATCTGCAATACCACGTGGATAAACAACTACCACTTACCGAAAACACGTTCCGATATGGTTCCGATTCCTTCCTTAATTTATGGGCAGAAGCTCGTTCACTATATTTACGTGAAATTATTCATGTAAACGAAGATGATAAAGAAATTTTAGAGGAAACTGACTTAGGTAATTTTGGTTTATATGAAAATCAA
>Ga0181348_1000527_pt1 | contig 16700 bp, 17 predicted proteins | sample Su13VDMM110DN_FD_130092 | JGI IMG/M metagenome (GOLD analysis project Ga0181348, IMG submission 130092) | Freshwater viral communities from Lake Michigan, USA - Su13.VD.MM110.D.N | ecosystem: Environmental > Aquatic > Freshwater > Lake | place: USA: Michigan | collected 2013-07-16
AAAGATCTTGAAACAGGAAAAATGATAGGAAGAGTAGGATTTCCTACTCCAGAAAAAGCTAGATCTTTTGCTATGGATTTAGTAAAAGCAAAAGGTGGAACAATATCAACTCAACTTGAAGGTCAAGATCACGAAGTAGCAATGGCTCATGCTAGTTTAAAAGCTATTATTAGCTCGGCTTCTCAGCTTATGCATAAAATTGGTGAGGAAGAAATTAATATCCCAGCTTGGATTCAAGATCATATCACTAATTCAGAGAATTATATTGAACAAGCAAATCAAGGATATCATCATTTATGCAACTACGGTGGTGAAGAAGAAGCTGAAGTTCAAGTTGCAGTAATGGAAAAAGATGAAGAATAAAGAGATCTTAAAATATCTTATTAAAGAAGAAGTTACCAAGTTTATTAACGAGGAGGAAGTATCTATAAAAATTACTTTCGAAACTAATCCTCTAGAGTATATTCTTATTAAATACCCTTCCTTAAGAAAGACTTTATCATATCTTTTAACTCCTTCCTTTAAAGACTATTTGACAGGAGTATATGTTATTGCTCCTAAACCTACTACATTTAAGATTCTATTACATAACGGTCAATTCTTTTATCTAACATATTTAGGTCCAACCTACGAATGTCAGGTATCAGGTAAAAAATATTACTTAATGGCAATAGGAGAAAAACAAAGAGCTATTATAGCTATTGCTAACCTATTAAAATTAGGAAGACCAGCTTCAACTGAAGGACCTGAATCAGAAACAACAGCAGGAGATGAATTACCTCCAGAAACACAAACTCCTCCTTCACAGGCAGAAGAAGAACAAACTGAATCTTAAGTTGTATAATTGAAAATTTAATTTTATATTTATCACCTAATGATTAAATTATCTAAAATATTAAAAGAGGTTATGGAACAAGAAGAGCAGGATAATATTGCTGTAGAGAATACGTATGATAAAGTAATTAAAGACGCTTTAAAAGTCGACGAAATACCACTAGTTAAAGGTAAATATATATTAGGAAAATCAGGAACAGTACAAAGTTCAGATTTAGATACTTTTAAAAAACTATACCCTATAACTCCACCTAAATCAGATAAAGAAATAGGTTCAGCAGGAACAAAAGGTTCTGGTAATGGAGAAATAGCTCTCTATTGGTTATTTAAATATCAAAACCCAAGCATTCCAGCACAAGATTCACGCGGATCTGATAACCCAGATCTAATTATAGATGGACACGGTGTTGAAGTTAAATCTATGGATAGTAATGATTTAGCTTTAGGTAGATTCGGTCATGAAGATTACAAAGAAACTATTTTATTATTAAATGATATATTCAGTTTATATGCTTTATCTTCAGTAATAGCTCATAAAAAACCTAGAATTCCTGCAGTTAGTAATTTTAATCAAAACGAATTAAAAGAAGCTTTAAAAAGCGTTATTGAATTACATAATGATGAAAAATTAAAAGACCTTAAAGATGCATTTCCTATTATTGGGAATGTTTATAAAAAGACTCAAATTATTTTTGATAAATTATCATTAGAAGGTACTTTTGATGAAGTAGAAGCTGGAGGTGCAGTACTTAAAAAATTACTTAATACTAAACTAACACGTAAATTAAACCTTAACTCTAAAGAACCAGGATATATAGTTAATATAAGCTCTTCAGGTGATATAAAATATTATGAGGTTACTAAAGAAAAGTTAGAAAAACTAGATAATAAAAAAATTATAGATAGCAATAACGTAACTGCTAAACAGTCCTTTCTATACATTAAACCAGAACAACTTTTTAAATAATAGTTGTAAATCTCAATCTTTTTTCCTATATTTAGACTATAAATAAGAATAATTATGGCTAAAGGACAATCTAATCGTTACAGAACATTTAAAACTCCTGAAGGAGTTCAAGTGAGTATATTCCAACCAACGGATCAACAACCGCAATTTCATTCCCTAGATGGACCTGCTTTAAAATATCCTAAATCTATGAATAAAAAAGATGAATACTTTATTTACGGTATTCCATATTCTAAAGATAGATGGCTAGAACTAAAGAATGATGCTAAGGTTAAGTACGACCCTTTCTCTTCAGATAACTTTTAAAGTTATTTCCGTGATATTTATAATAAATTAAATATTATGGCATTCGAATTTAAAAATTTCTTATTAGAGAATAAATTAACTGCTGGTTCAAAGCTTAAATCTTTAGTAAAAGAAGCTGAAGAAAATACTACGGCAATTTATAATAAATTAAAAGATAGTATTATTAGTGATGAATTACTTGATCATGATGATTTGAAGGCTAATCCAGATTATCAAAAACTTTCTCGTGCTGATCAAAGAAAGCTACACTCTATATTAATTCAGGCAGCAGAAATGCATAGAGAAGGATTAGAACCAGAAGAAGATTCAATGCAAGATGAACCTACTGCTAAAGATTTAAAAGCAGGTAGTAAGAGTACAGCAGATTTAGCTAAAAAGCAGAATCAACTAGCTGTATTATTAAAACATAAAGATGAATTATTAGACCAATATAAGAAAGGTCAGATTACAATCGAGCAATATAAAGATAAAATTGGTAATATTCCTCAGCATATCAAAAACCTTACTGCTCAAATCGAAAAGGCAACTATTGCGGACGATCAATTAGATGAGTATGAGATGGGTGATGAATCTGATAAATTATCACACCACGAAAAAGTAGGAGCTATCATTGATAGATTAGAAGATCATCTAGAAGGCGGTACAGAGTATACAGAATCACAATTACACGATATAATTGAAGATTATGCTTACGATAATCCAATGAGTGATAAAGCAGCAGAAGAATTATTCTTCGATGTTGAAGAAAAATTATACGATTTAGGATACGAAAAAGTATCTTAATTTCTTTTTCTTAAAATAAATGTTATGGAACAGGATAATCAATCATCCAACTCTACTAGTATAAAAGAAGCAATTAAGCAGGAATTTGTCAAATGTGCGACAGATCCTGCTTATTTTATGCGCAAGTATTATATGATCCAGCACCCTAAAAGAGGCCGGATTCAATTTGCGTTATATCCTTTCCAGGATAAAGTACTTCATCAACTAAAAAAGAACGAATATACTGTAATAAATAAGTCAAGACAGTTAGGTATATCAACTCTGGCTTCAGCTTATTCATTATGGTTAATGCTTTTTCATAAAGATAAAAACGTTCTAGCTATTGCAACCAAGCAGGAAACAGCTAAAAACATTGTAACTAAGATCCGTTTTGCTTATCAGGCTTTACCCCAGTGGTTAAGGATAAAAACAGTAGAGGATAACAGATTAAGTTTAAGACTTGCTAACGGTTCTCAAGTAAAAGCAGTTGCAGCATCACCGGATGCCGGCCGTTCTGAGGCAGTATCATTATTGATTCTAGATGAGGCAGCATTTATCGATAATATTGATACAATCTTTACAGCTGCTCAGCAAACCTTAGCAACCGGAGGTCAATGTATTGCCCTATCTACTCCTAACGGTACTGGTAACTGGTTCCATCAAACCTTTGTTAAGGCGCAGGCCGGAGAAAATAGATTCGTACCTCTATCTTTACCCTGGACTGTTCACCCGGAGAGAAACCAGGTATGGAGAGATGAACAGGATATAATCCTAGGCATAAGAGATGCAGCTCAAGAATGTGACTGCGATTTTAGTACATCAGGTCAGACAGTAATAGAGCCAGATCAATTAAATTGGATCGAAGAAAATACTATCGAAGAACCGATGGAAAAAAGAGGTATAGATGGTAATTTATGGGTATGGGATCAGGTAGATTATTCTAAAACATATGCAGTTGTAGCCGACGTTGCCAGAGGTGACGGTAAGGATTATTCGGCTTTTCATGTAATTGATATAGAAGCAGCAACCCAGGTTGCAGAATATAAAGGTCATATAGATACTAGGGATTACGGTAATCTTTTAGTAGGCATAGCTACTGAATATAACGATGCTTTACTAGTAATTGAAAACGCTAACATAGGATGGGACGTAGTTCAGACAGCTATCGAAAGAGGATATAGAAACCTATACTACTCTCCTAGATCAGACATAGCTTTGACTAATGTTGAGATGTATCTTAATAAGTTTGACTCCGGAGACGGAATGGTTCCGGGATTTTCTACAAATTTAAAGACAAGACCGCTTGTTATTTCGAAAATGATTTCGTATATTAATGAAAGAGCTTGTACTATAAGATCAAAAAGATTATTAGAAGAGTGGAGAACGTTTATTTGGAAGAACGGTAAAGCTCAAGCAATGTCTTCTTATAATGACGACTTAACAATGGCATGGGGAATAGCAATGTTTTTAAGAGATACTGCTTTAAAATTCAGACAAACAGGTCAGGATCTGGCAAAAGCAGCAATGAATAATATGGGTAAAACAAACTCAGGTTTTCAAATCTATTCCCAAGGAGGTAATATGGATAATCCATACTCCCAAACTAATATATACGGAGAGTCCGAGGATATTAGGTGGTTACTTTAATATATTTATATTTATAATAAATGGCAGAACAAAACGTATTTTCTAGATTACAGAGATTATTCTCTACCGACGTCGTAATAAGGAATGTTGGTGGTAATAATCTTAAAACGATGGATACTGAGAGAATCCAGACAAATGGTATTCTCCAAACTAATGCCTTGGTTGACAGATTCAACAGAGTATATACTACTTCTAACTCTTATGCTCATAATCTCAATACAACCCAGAACTACCAGTCAATGCGTGTTCAGTTGTATGCAGATTACGAGTCCATGGATACAGACGCTATTATAGCATCAGCCCTAGATATTATTTCTGATGAGTGTACTTTAAAGAATGAACAAGGAGAAGTACTTCAAATTAGATCTTCAGATGAAAATATCCAAAAGATATTATATAATTTATTTTATGATGTTTTAAACATCGAATTTAACTTATGGTCATGGATTAGAAACATGACTAAATTTGGTGACTTCTATCTTAAATTAGAGATAGCTGAGAAAATTGGGGTATATAATGTTATCCCTTTCTCTGCCTACACCATTGTAAGACTTGAAGGAAGTGACGTTAAAAACCCATCTTACGTTAAATTTAAGTACGATCCAACAGCAGTATCTGGCGGTTCATCAGGCTATATGGCAACATATGCTGGAGCATCTCAAGAAGGTACAGGTCTAGAATTTGAAAATTATGAAATGGCCCATTTCCGACTTATAGGAGATGTGAATTACCTACCTTACGGTAGATCATACTTAGAACCAGGTAGAAAGATTTTTAAGCAAATGGTGTTGATGGAAGATGCGATGTTAATTCACCGCATAGTAAGAGCACCGGATAAGAGAGCTTATTATATAAACGTAGGAGCTATTCCTCCTAATGAGGTTGAGACATATATGCAGAGAATGATCTCTAAAATGAAGAAAATTCCTTTTGTAGATCAGAACACAGGTCAATATAACCTTAAATATAATATGCAAAACTTACTTGAAGATTACTTTATCCCGGTAAGAGGTAATGACCAATCAACTCGTATTGAAACCGTACCTGGATTACAGTATAACGGTATTGAAGATGTTGCTTATTTAAGAGATAAATTATTTGCAGCGTTAAAAATCCCTAAAGCCTTTATGGGTTATGAAAAGGATTTATCAGGTAAAGCAACTCTTGCTGCAGAAGATATTAGATTTGCTAGAACTATCGAAAGAATCCAGAGAATTGTATTATCTGAGTTAACTAAGATAGCTTTAGTACATTTATATACACAAGGATACACTAGTGATTCATTAGTAAACTTTGAATTAAGCTTAACTACTCCTTCAATTATCTATGATCAGGAAAGAGTAGCTCTAATGAAAGAGAAAATCGATCTAGCTTCTCAAATGATGGAAAATAACCTATTCCCATCAGATTACATATACGATAATTTATTCCACTTAAGTGAAAGTGAATATGATGAAATGAGAGACTTATTATTAGAAGATAAGAAACGTCAATTCCGTTATGCTCAAATTGAAAACGAAGGTAATGATCCTTCTGAATCAAATCAAGCATATGGAACCCCGCATCAAATCGCTAGTCTTTACGGAGGTAATGCTAATAGAACAGCCGCTTCAGAAGTTCCACTAGGATATAATGAGAAAAATCCAAATGAACCTATCCACAAACCAGGTCGTCCTCAAGAAAAAGCTTCATTTATAGGAACAACTAAAGATCCTCTTGGAAGAGATAGAATGGGTAATTATGATATGAAAAATAATTCTAATTCTGGAGAAGATGGTACTGGAAGAACTAAATATGCAGGAGGATCACCTCTGGCTTTAGAAAATAAAAATACACAAATAGTGTATCATACTAATAAGAGTATGTTTGAAAAAATAAATATCGATCGTAAAATTAATTTATTCGAACAAAGCGATTTGCTTCATGAGGATAATATAATTGATGATATTGAATAAGTTAGATATTTATTATTAGTATATCATATCGTATGAGTAATATTAAAAAACATTCTAAATTTAAAAACACTGGTATTCTCTTTGAACTACTTGTGCGTCAAGTAACTTCTGATATGATGTCTAATCAGGACTCTAAAGCAGTTTCTATAATTAGAAAATATTTTAAAGAAACAGAACTATCAAAAGAATATAACGTTTACAATACTATTGCAAACGCACCTAAATTATCAGAAGGAAAAGCAGAAACTTTAATTAATGCTGTTTTAGATCAAAATAAAAAGATTAATTCAGATAAATTAAATAAAGAAAAATATAATTTAATTAGAGAAATTAAAAAGCATTACGATGTAGAAAATTTCTTTAAAGCTAAAATAGATAATTATAAAATCTTTGCTGCAACATATAATTTATTAGAAACATCTAAATCTAAAGAATTTACTGATACTAAAAATCTTATTGTTAATAAGATTACTATCTTAGAACACATCACTAAAGAGTTAATGAGTGAAGATAAGGTAGAGAAAAAAGCAGTACAAGAATTCATGAAAGAAGATAAAGATGTTAGAATTTTAGCCTACAGAATATTAGTAGAAAAATTTAATACTCAATACAGCGATCTTTCAGAAGAACAAAAAGGAATATTAAAAGAATACATAAATAATGTATCTGATACTAAACAGTTAAAAGAATTTTTAAATAATAAAATAGATCAGGTAAAAGATGAAATAGAGAATTTAATTCCTCAAATAGAAGATAAAGTAACTACTATTAAATTAAACGAGGTATTAAATTTAATTAAACCTATTTCAGAAAGGCAATCTATAAAGGATGAAAATTTGGTTTCTATAATGCAATACTACGAACTAGTAAAAGAAATTAAATCATCTTTAAAATGACCAAAGACGAGTTAAAAAAAGAGATTAGATTAAAAGTATTAGAACTACTTAATATAGATGAAGAATCTGCAACAGGTGGTGAAGGATACTTAGGCAATACTGCTTTTAATCCAAATAAAAAAGCTAAAGGTGCCGCGCATAACTACTTAACCAGTAAAATGGGTTGGAAAAATGCTCCTTCTATTCCTAATCGTAAGTCTAAGGCAATTGATTATAAGCAATTATTTCAAGAAGAAGAAATAGAAACAGTTCAAGATCCAAAAACAAAAGAATTTACTAAAAAAGTAAAAATTTCTGATAAGGATAAAGAAACTGTTGAAAAGATAAAAGCCTTAATGTCGAAGGAATTAACAAACGAAAATTACTCTAGATTTAGAAACGAAACTAAAACCAGATCTAAATCCGAACAATACCATAAAGCAATTTTAGAAGTTAAAAATAGAACTAACGAACTTAATAAACTTTTAGAATATGCAGTAAGATTAAAAGAAGAAATAAATCAGGTTGACGAAATTAAGTCATCTAGACATACTTTGAATGCTTTAGATAAAGTTACCCAAACTATTAAAGAGGTATATATTAAAGCTAAAAAGTTAAAGTAGATGGCAAAGGTTAAAACATCCGGTACTAACAATAAAGTATCATTTGGTAAGAAAAGAATAGGTAAAGCTAAAAAAAGAGTAAATAAGCACGTAAGTGTAGGAAAAAAATATAGAGGACAGGGTAGATAATTTTTTAAATATGAAACCGATACAAAACCAGTACAAAGACCTATTAGAAGGTAAAATGTCAAAACATAATTTCTTGACTAATGTTAAGAGAACATTATCTGATTATGTTTCTAATGTAACATCTTTTGATGATGCAGTTAAGATCTTAAAAAATAAAAGAATCTTAAATGAAATAAAAGAAGATATGGATACAGATCAACAAGATACAAAAGCAGAAGAAATGATGGATTTCTTATATGAAAATCCTAAATTCGACTTTCATAAAGCAGCTATTGAATCAGCATCTGGTGATAAGGTAGAAAAAAGAGAAGAAGATGAAGAAGGAGAACCTTTATATTTTAGCTTAACTAATGATTATGTAAATTATTATATCGGAAGCGGTGATAGAATTATAAAATATGATGCTGAAACCGGCGAAAGATATTCTATAGGTGATTTAAAAGATTATGAAGATCATACTAGAAATGTAAGATATGCAGATGAGTATGATGAATTTCAGCAAGACCGTGATAGACATTTACCTGAATCATTAAACGAAGATTGGGGCAGTTCAGATCAAGCTACTTTTAATAGAGCGATACATAAAGATATAGGTGAACCGAAAAAAATGCCAATGCCTTTCGATCCTAGATTTGAAGCAGCAGTAGAATCGGCAGTAGATTTCTGGTGGGATGAATGGGATGAATACGTAGAAGATAGAGATGGTCTAATTGATCATGCTAAAAGATTATATTACAGATCTTATTTTCTAGAGGATTTTAAAATGCTAACTCAAATGTTTAGTGAAACTAAAGAAGAAGATGATGCAATTATTGCAACATATAATGATGAGCAGGATGCTAAACATACTCTACCTGGTGGTCATTTAAGAGAAGATATTGAACTTGACCCTAAAACATCAGCAGAATTAGATAGAGTAAATCCTTTAGAATATTTTTCAGGTATAGATTATGAATTAGATGTAACTAATGATTACTCTGCTGAAAACTTACAAAAAGTAATTAAAAAAGTATTAAAGAATCTTGCTAAAGATCAAATTTATTATACTAATTTAAAAGCAGCTGCAACTGGGGTAATCAATAGCAAAGAGATTAAAGCTGCTAAAGAACAAGAATTAAAAAAAGATAATCATGTAGATGATCTTAATCAATTAAAAACTTTAGTTAAAAATCAATTAGCTAATACTAAAACTAATTTAGGTAAAAAAGAAAAAGCAACTAGTGCAGCTCCTAAAGGTGTTAAATTGATGAAAGAAGGTAAAGAAGAAAAATTTGACCTTAACAAATATAATAAAGATCTTTTCAAAAAACAAAAACAAGATCTTACTAATAAATTAACTAAACCAGTTACTCAAAAAAATACCCTTAAAGATAAAATTAAAGAGTATATAGTTAAACAATTAAAAAAAGAAGCAGTTGGATTTACAGTTGGAGGAAAAGAACAATTTGTAAAAAGTACTGATGCACCTGGATTTGAGCAAAATCTAAAAAGTACTGGTGTTAAATATACTAAAAGAACAGTTCAGTAATGAGTAAGCAGGTATTAATAGAGCATTTATTATTTCAGCCTCTACCCCAGCAATTACAGGAAGCTAGATTAAATCCTAGTAAAAACTTAATTGTAGCAGGTAAAATGCAGGCTGCTAATAAGCCGAATGCTAATAGAAGAATATATGAAAAAGCTATCTTAGAAAGAGAAGTTAGTAAATATATAAAAGGTCCTGTTGCTGAAAAAAGAGCTCTAGGTGAACTAGATCATCCTGAATCTTCTATTATAAACTTAAAAAACGTTTGCCATAATATAACTAGAATTTGGTGGGATGGTGATGATCTTTACGGAGAATTCGAAATTTTACCTACTCCTTCAGGTAATATCCTGAAAGAATTATTCATGTCAGGTATTAATGTTGGAGTATCTTCTAGAGCATTAGGATCAGTATCACCAATGGGTGAAGGATTGGTTCAGGTAGAAGAAGATTTAGAGATTATATGCTGGGATTTCGTATCAACACCATCTACATATGGTGCTTATGTTCATCCTCTAGGATTAAACGAAGGATATAATGCTCAGGACATAGCCAAAGCTAGTAAATTTACTAAGGTAAATGAATTAGTATCTCAAATTATATGCGAGCAGGCAGGTATCTGCTGTATTAGATAGTATATTTTTAAATAATTTTTAAAGAAGCTTATATTTTTTATGAGCTTTTTTAGTTTTTGGTAGTCTAGTATATATTTATTACTGTATATATCGTCCCAATACGATATTGTTTTATTAAAAACCTTATATTGCTTGAATATCCTCAATAAGCAATCACAATCAAAAAAAATTATGGCAAATCAAGAATTGTACAAGCAAGCTATTGCAGATGCAAAACAGCTTAAAGACATTTCAATGGCACAAGCTAAAGAAGCTATTGCTGAAGCCTTTAATCCAAAAATCCAAGAAATGTTCCGTTTAAAATTATCAGAATTAGAAGATGATAGTTTAGAAGAAGAACACGATATGGAAAAAGAAGGGCACAGTATGGAAGGAAAAAAACATAGTATGGAAGCTAAAAAACATAGCATGGAAGCTAAAAAACATCACATGGAAGAAGAAAAACATGATATGGAAGAAGAACATGATATGGAAGAAGCTGATGTTAATGAAATGACTTTAGAAGAAATTCTAGCTGAATTAGAAGAAGGAGCAGAAGACGAACAAGCAATTTATCATGCACACGACGTTAATGATGTTTTAGAAGCTGAGGAAGATGGAGAAGAAGCTGCAACCGAAATGGGTGAAGAAGAATTAGACGCTGAAGAAGCTGAAGAAGAATTTGAAACCGAAGGTGGCGAAGAAATAGCTGAACTGTCAGTAGAAGAATTTAAAGATCTTATCCGCGATGTATTAGCAGATGTATTAGCTGGTCACGAAGCAGAAGGAGATCTAGAAGGTGGTGAAGAAGATGTTATCGGTTTAGATGAGATCTTAGCTGAATTAGAAGAAGAAGAAGGAAAAGAAAAAATGGAAGAAGTTGATAAAGTAAAAGAGCTTAAAGATGAATTACATGAAGCTGTTGAAACTATCAATTCTTTAAAAGATTCTTTAAACGAAATCAACTTATTAAATGCTAAGTTATTATACGTTAACAAAATTTTCAAATCAAAAAACTTAACTGAATCACAAAAAGTGAAAGTAGTTAACGCTTTTGATAGAGCAGCCACTACAAAAGAAGCTCAAAACATTTACGAAACATTAAAAGAATCTTTAACTACTAGTACTACAAAAAATACTATTAAAGAATCTGTAGGATTTGCTTCAAAACCAATCGGTAGTGCACCAGCTCAACCAATTGTAGAAGCTGATACTTATGTAAATCGTTTACAAATTTTAGCTGGTATTAAAAAACAAAATTAATTTAACTTTTTATTTAGAAAAAATGGAAAACAATTTAAATAGCTTGTTAGAATCTGCAAATCCTTACAAAAGTATGCAGTCTGACGCTCAAAAGCTAGTAACAAAATGGAACCGTTCAGGCTTATTAGAAGGCCTAGAAGGTCAAGAAAAAACAAACATGGCTGTTTTGTTGGAAAACCAAGCAAAACAATTAGTAGTTGAAGCTTCTAATGCTGGTGGTGGTACTACTTCTGGTGGTACATTTACCGCTGGTACAGGTGAGCAGTATGCTGGTGTAGCTTTGCCTTTAGTACGTAAAGTATTTGGTCAAATCGCTGCTAAAGAATTCGTTTCTGTACAGCCGATGAATTTACCTGCAGGTTTAGTATTCTACTTAGACTTCCAATATGGTACTGACAAAAACCCATTCGGTGTTGGTGCAAATACTGGTTCAGTTTATGGTAACCGTACTGTAGTAGGTGACTCTGGATTTGGTAACGATAAAGCCGGTGGTCTTTATGGCGCTGGCCGTTTCGGTTACTCAATCAACCAGTTTTCAGCTTCTTTTGCTGCTGCTACTTCATCTGCAACTTTTGCTGATGTTAACTTCGATTCTACCTTAACAGGTTCAATCGTAGCTGGTCAGATCAAAAAATTAGCTGTTGCTACTTCATCTTTAACTGATTTCGATCCTAATGGCATCCGTGCTTTCATTATCACTTCAGGTTCAACTGTAACTGTAGGACAAAACTTACAGGCATTTACTAAATTAAGCGGTAACAACATCGAATTTTTCGTAACTTCTTCTGCAACTGCAATTTTATCAGGTTCATTCCTTCAAGTTGAATACAACAAGAAGACTGACTTTGCTAAACGTGGTGATTTTGAAGATGCTCCAGCAACTGGATACTCTACCCCGAACGATTTATCAGCAACTACTATCGTTATCCCTGAAATCAACGTTCAATTACGTTCAGAAGCTATCTCTGCGAAAACTCGTAAATTGAAAGCACAATGGACTCCAGAATTTGCACAAGATTTAAATGCTTACCATTCATTAGATGCAGAAGCTGAATTAACTTCTATGTTATCTGAGTATATCTCTTTAGAGATTGACTTAGAAATCTTAGATATGTTAATCCAGAATGCTCCAACTACTGAGTTTTGGTCAGCTAAAGTTGGTAACCAAATCAACGCAGCAGGTACTGGATTTGATTCAAACGTTTCAGGTGTATATTACACTCAAATGTCTTGGTTCCAAACTTTAGGTATCAAATTACAAAAAGTATCTAACATTATTCACCAACGTACTTTACGTGGTGGTGCTAACTTCTTAATGGTATCTCCAGCTATCGCTACTATCTTAGAATCTATTCCAGGATTTGCAGCTGATACTGATGGTGCTGCTGACACTATGAAATATGCTTTCGGTGTACAGAAAGTTGGTCAATTAAATAGCCGTTACAAAGTATTCAAGAATCCTTACATGAACGAAAACTTAATCTTATTAGGCTTCCGTGGTAACCAATTCTTAGAATCAGGTGCAGTTTACGCTCCTTACATTCCGTTAATCATGACTCCTCTTGTTTACGATCCAGACACCTTCACTCCACGTAAAGGTATCATGACTCGTTATGCTAAGAAAATGATCCGTCCTGAATTCTACGGTAAAGTATTAGTAGCAGACTTAAACATCGTCTAATTATTAGATAAAGTTTAACCTTTAAAGAAAGGCCGACAGAAATGTTGGCCTTTTTTTATTTAAACATATTTATATTAAATAACGTTATAAAATATGAGTTCCAAACCCTATACTGATTCGGTATACGTTCCTAAGCGTAAGCCTAAAAACCCTATTAATTTTCAAATTACTTTAAACGAAGAACAAAAAGTAGCTAAAGCAAAGATCTTAGAAAATGTAATTACCATATTAACCGGTGGAGCCGGATCTGGTAAGACATTACTGGCGTGTCAAATTGCGTTAGACCTACTTTTCAATAGGGAGATTGAAAAGATTATTATTGCCCGACCTGTTATAACATCTGGTGAAGAACTAGGGTTTCTCCCTGGGGATATAAAGGAAAAAATGGACCCTTTTGTCGCTCCTATATACGAGAATATGCATCGATTATATTCTAAAGAAAAAATCGAGAAGTGTATTCAGGACGGTTTAATAGAAATTATTCCTTTTGCATTTATGAGAGGTAGAAATATATCAAATGCTTTTGTTATTATAGATGAAGCACAGAACGTTACCGATCGTCAAATGGAATTAGTTATAACCCGACTATGTCAAGGATCTAAAATGGTAATTGTAGGTGATGTTCAGCAGACTGATCTAAAAGATAGAAAGATGTCCGGACTATACTTCTTAAATAAAGCAGTAGCAGGTCATATTCCAGGTACAGCTTCAGTACATTTGAAAGTAAATCATAGACACGAGATAGTAGAACCGATCCTAGCCATATATAAAGAACATCTTTAGAAACGATCTCTTGCCATATTTATATTAGATAAATACTAATTGATAAATAATGGCTAATAAGGCAATTTACGACGGAACTCCTGCACCAATATCAGGATCTACCCCTTTCGGATTTTACGACAACGATACAGCATACCAATTAGACGGTCCTAAAGTAGCAAACTACTGTGCAAACAGATTAGGCTACCCAATTATGGATGTAGAATTACAAGATGTAAACTTTTATACTTGTTTTGAAAATGCTGTTACAACTTATGGTAATGAAATATACTTATTTAAAATAAGAGATAACTATATTTCACTAGAAGGATCTTTAACCGGCTCGGCTTTAAATAATACAGTAGTAAATGCCGGGTTAGGTAATATAATTACAATAGCTGAAAATTATGCTTCTGAAGCAGGTGCAGGCGGATATGTGGAATGGTATACTGGTTCCTTAGAATTAAAAAGACATGAGCAGAATTATGACCTAAATGCATGGGCTCAAGCATCAGCTTCTTTATCTCAAGGAGATTCTATCGTAATCAGAAGAATATTTTACGAAAACTCACCAGCAATTGTTAGATATTTCGATCCTTACCTAGGATCTGGATTTAATTACCAAGGTTTAATGGAAACTTTTGGTTGGGCATCACTTTCTCCGGCAGTATCTTATATGATGTTTCCTCTTTACTGGGATATTGAGAGAGTTCAGGCAATAGAAATGTCAGATTATGTAAGAAGATCACATTATTCTTTTGAATTAGTTAATAATAAACTTAAATTATTTCCTATTCCTACTGAGGAAGGTGGTAAATTAAGGTTTGAATATTCTAAAAAATCAGAAACTTTAAGTCCATCAACTGGGCCATACTCAGGATCAGTAAATAGAGTAACTAATATGGGTAATGTCCCGTATAACAACCCTTCATACACACAAATAAACGCTCCAGGTCGGTATTGGATCTTTGAATATACAGCTGCTCTAGCAAAAGAAATGCTAGGATATGTGAGAGGTAAGTTTCCTACTATTCCTATACCGGGGGCTGAAACTTCTATGAATCAAGGGGACCTTTTAACTGATGCAAGAACTGAAAAAGTAGCATTAATTGAAAAATTAAGAGGAGATTTAGATGAAACAACAAGACAAAAACAATTAGAAAGAAAACAGGCTGAAGCCCAAGCTATAAAATCTACAGTATCTGAGGTTCCAATGTTTATTTATATAGGATAATATTATGGCGTTATTTGGAAGTGCAAGAGACATTGATACTTTTAAAATATTTTCTAAGGAATTAGTAAATGATATTATAACCCAGCAAGTTGGGTACTATAAAGTTGTGTTAGACGATACTCCGGCAAATATTTACGGAGAAAGCTTAACCAAACAATATATAGGTCCAGTTTTATTTAATTGTTTAATAGAAAGAGGTGATTTTACAACCTCTATGGAAGATTACGGTCCGGACTCATTCCGTGATGCTGTATTTAGATTCTTAAAAGATGATATGGTAGATGCAGGAGTATTTCCTGAAGTAGGAGATATAGTAATGTACTATGAAAACTATTATGAAGTAGGTAATGTTAACGAGAATCAATTCATAGTAGGTAAAGATAATGATTATGTTTATTCCGATGGATTAGGTAATTTCGGTAATAGCTTTTCTATAGTATTAGAAACGCATTATGTAAGAGCGGATAAATTGGGAATCACAGAAGTAAGATAAAATGGCAGAAAACTATAAACCAAGACCGGAAAATAGAAGAGAGTTTATGAATAAACTCGTAATGCCGTATGATCCAACCACAGGTAATCCTAATAGTGTTTATTCTGAAGTCGTAAACCCAGGTCAGCCGGAATTTAACCGTGCAAATGAGATATCTTTAAATAATGATACAGATAGAAATGTATCTGTAGGTATAAAAGATATTGATGAAGCTATTTTATATTATTTTGATGAAGTTTTAAAGCTATCAGTAATACAAAATAATACTAGAATACAAGTACCCGTACTATACGGATCCCCTGAAAGATGGAAAGCTATCCAGGCTGATGGATATTACAGGGATGGTAATGGAAAAGTTCAATCTCCATTAATAGTTTTTAGAAAAAGCAGCATAACCCCGGTTAGAGACATAGGAAATAAATTAGATGGTAATAAAGTTAGTAATATTATATTAGCTGAAAAGAAGTTTAATAGAAGAAATGTATACGATAATTTTAATGTACTAACTAATAGAGTACAAAGTAAAGAATATGTAGTAGCTTTTCCTCCAGATTACATAAAAGTATCATATAACTGTATCATTTATACTGATTTTGTTGAACAAATGGATAAATTAATAGAAGCTATTAACTTTGCTTCTAATAGTTATTGGGGGGATCCGTCGAAATATCAATTTAAGAGCTTAATTGATTCATATTCTAATCAAATAGTTATGGAACAGGGTGCAGATAGAACAGTTAAGACTACCTTTGATATGGTAATGAATGGATACATCATTCCAGATAGCTTAAATAGAGAAGTAGCAAGTGCTAACAGAGCATTTAGTACTAGCCAGGTAATATTTGGTTTAGAAGTATCTAATACACAAGAAGAGTTTATGGTTAATGTTAATAAAACTAAACCATAATAGTATATATACAAATATTTCTTATATTTATATATAATGAAGGAGTTTTTGAAATGGGGTGATATCCGAGTAGGTAAGTGGGGAAGTAATCCTTTTACCTGGGGGGATGTAGCCATTATTCAA
>Ga0181348_1000528_pt1 | contig 16693 bp, 15 predicted proteins | sample Su13VDMM110DN_FD_130092 | JGI IMG/M metagenome (GOLD analysis project Ga0181348, IMG submission 130092) | Freshwater viral communities from Lake Michigan, USA - Su13.VD.MM110.D.N | ecosystem: Environmental > Aquatic > Freshwater > Lake | place: USA: Michigan | collected 2013-07-16
AAATCTAAATTTTAATGGCGTTCCGTTATCTAAAACATAATTAAATTCGCCGTTGTCATCAGATTGTAAATCAAATGTAATTGGTATTAATTTTGTTAGATCTACTATGCGATTCAATGTACCGCCGGTTTTAGGATCAATAACAGTAACTGGATAATCTTTTCCGTAACTTAAAATACGTGCGGCAATAATTAATCCATTTTTATCAATTTTAGAAATAGTTGAATAATCAACAGGCGTTACAATCAATGCTTCTAATAATTTATCTAAAACAACGCCTTCACGCATATATGATGGATTAGTTAAAATGTCCTCATCATATGCAGTCATATACCGCATTTCGATATTTCCGGGGCGAAGTGGATGATCTTTAGGATATACCATTCCGTTACTTATTAATTTAATAATTTCTGATGGGATTGTATTTCGCTTTTGTTGCTCGTACTGAGCCTTAGCTAATTGTACTAAATCTTGATTTGCAATTCGGTCTGTCATTCCACTCATTTTAACTCCTATAACTTTATTATAAATATGTGCGAACATAAAAAATGGGGGTGTTTAGCCCCCATATATATGCATTCTTAGTATTGTAATATTGCGTAATCGTATTTCAATGTCAATTCAATTGTCATGGCTTCTTCTGTTCCCCAATCCATTTGACCAAAATTTGCTTCAGAAATAAAAGCACCTTGCAATGTCCAGTTTTCAATTTTTTCACCTAATGCAGACAATGCGTAGAATTCTATGTTACGTTTGTAATCTGATGAATACCCATCGCGACCTGTTAATGATTCGTGGTGGAAACGTACCCATTCCATTACTGCTTGTGCACCTTCACTTGTAATTGGATCATACAATGTGATAGCAATATCGTTCCAACGACTTTTTCCTTTAACCTTGCGGTCAACGTTAATGTGGTCTAAAACAATCTCTCCATTTGTCATTGATGGTCGAGCTGCAGCTTTGATTAAATACGCAGGTATATTAGTACCAGCTAATTGCATAATAAATCTATTAGCATATTTCGGTTCCCACGAAAATGCACTACTAAATAAATCACTTTGGCTAATATCTGGTAAGGTTGGTGTTAATGCCATTTAAGTTCCTCTTTTTGTTTTATATAAATATCGGCAAAGTAAAAAAGGTAGAACCTAAGTCCTACCTTTCTTTAAAATGTTATTTATTATTACAAACCTGGAGAGAAACTTGCTCCCGTTGGTTGGATATTGAAATCTAAAATAATAAATTCCGCAGTGCGGGTTGGTTGAAGGAAAATTTGACCATATAAAATATTTTGATCAATTAAATCTGGGGTGTTATTTGATTGGTCCATAACAACTCTGAATTGATATAATCCTTGTTTATTTTTCACGTTTTCTAAATACGGATTAACAATTGACAAGAATCTCAATCTTGTTGCATCGGTATTTTGTTCAAATACCAAATAACGAGTTGAAGACGCAATATATTTCTTAACAGCAATCAACAAACGACGTACATTTACGCGGTCTAATGCACTTGGGCGAGCCTGTAAAGTCTTTTGACCCCAAACTACTACCCCTTCATTAGGGAAGTTCGCAATAGGATTAATACGAGCATTATACAATGTATCACGATCAGCTTGTGACAAATTAATTTTTGTAGCACTAACTCCTGTTAAACTACCACGATTCAAACCAGCTGGTGCATACCATGGATGTGCATTTTGATCTGTAAATGCTAATACTCCCGGGATCATTACTGATGGCGGAACGAACATTGCAACATTGTTATCAGGACGACGAATTTGAAGCCATGGCCAATATGTTGATGTATAACTGCTATCCAATCCAGCTACTTGATTTGCTACCGTTGTAAGTGAATCTGTTACTGCATTTGAATCCATTACATAGAATGTATCTTGACGAGCTTCAACTAAATTACGAGCTGCATTTGTAATAATTGGATGCAAACTATGAATGATACCTGGAGTAACCAACAAGTTCATATCATAATAATCTGTATTTCCTAATAATGCAAATGCTTTATTATAAGCAGTTGTTCCTGCCGATGTTGTTGAATTACATGCAAAACCAAATGTATTTGCTGCAGTAATATTTTCACCTGAATATTTTTTCAAGTTAGGTTTAGCTCCGTCAAATCCACCCTGGAATGGTACAATGAATTTACGTGTTGACAATGCAACGTTGGTAGACATAGTTGATCCTGTCAATGCACCTTGCAATGAATTTGAATACGGTGCAGATGATGGGAAGCCCAATGCTGCATCTTGACTTACATCTCCTAAATAGAAATCTGAATTGCTACCAGTTGTTGATCCTGATGTAAGAGTTGGTGCTAAATAATTCAAGTTGTTTGTTACTGCAAAATTAAATCCAAAATATGTATTGGTATTAATTCCCGTTGAACCTACTTGTGATGTTGTGTATGTTGCTTCTTTTAAATTGAATGAAGCAGACGCATTTGGAATCGGAGATGTTACAGCACGGAATCCAAATGGAATCAATGCACTGTTATTTGTTTTCTTCTTAACTGCATTAGTTACTTCTACGCGTACATATGCCGATAAATTTTCATAATCTCCGGAGATTGATAATCTTCCATCATTATCAATTGTTCTATCTTTATCACCAATAACACGAGCAATATAACGAGCTGATGATGGATCTAAGTTTACATTTGTATATATTTCAACTGCAGGAGATTCATCTGTATCAGATACTAAACCATAATATGGTTGAGCTGCTGGTAAGTTTGCATTGTTAACTCTGCGAATTTCAACTGTAAATGTTGGATACTCTCCTGTCACTGCTTCTGGTAAAGTTACAATGTCACGAATACCAATTTTAGTTTCGTAGTTAACATTTGTACCATGAGACAATGTATGGAAGCGTAACAAGTTAACTGCTATACCACTTTGTTTCTGTGATGTGATCCATGGTGTTGATGCTACGGTGTAATCTTGAACTAATTCATATGACGGTAAATAAGCCAATGACATTGTTACATGTGCAAGTGTTGCAAATGCAGATGTTGCTGTTGGGTTTTCATATTGAACATAAACTGGATATTGAATTGATTTCGGTGAATTACCTAATGTTGTAGACACATAATTATTGTCTGTGCTAACAATTGATAATGGAATAGCCGAACCATTTCCTGCTGTAAACGATGAAAAGCCAATTGCATTGTCTTGTGCTGCTGCAAATGATCCTGACAGGTTCAATGTAAATGCACCATTACTACCAGGAGCTCCTGATGTTAAAAGACTTTTTTCAAATACATTTGATGCGCCATCGGTTGTTACCGGTAAAGTTGGATGTAATACATGAGTTACAATTTTTGTTGTTCCTGCCGTAGAACTTGATTCAGCAATGATTGCTAAACCACCATTGGTTAATTTATAACCATCTTCATACAATAAACGTGTTACTGTAATTACATTTCCTGATCTCAAATAATCTTGAACGACGAACGGTATATATGAATCATCTGTATATGATCCAAATTTACTAACAAATTCTCCGTAAGATGATATTTGAGTAGGAATTAGTGCAGGTCCTTTTAATGTTGGACCTACAATCGCTGCACCTATTTGTGCAATTCCACCTGCTAAATACGATTGATCTACTTCATTCGTAAACACGCCAGGTGATACTATTCTTTCTGCCATTTAATACTCCTATGATTTTTTTATATAAATATGTGTTTATTGTGCTAAACCTGAATCAGGAGTAAATGTTCCGTCAGCAACATTGATTTGTCCTTCGCCGTATCGTTCACGCATCTTTTCTAAAAGATCTGATTCTTGTTTTCTCAAAGACTCAAATTGATCTAAATACTTTGTTTGTTCTGCGTTCATGATTTCCAATTGACGATTTAATACATGAAGTTCAATTGCAATGTTTCCTAATGTGGTTGAATTTTTTGCGAAGCTATCTCTTAGAGATTGAATTTCTTCTAGATGTTCGTTGTCCAGTTTTCTGGTCATAACTTGTTTCCTTTTTCTTTTAATATAAGAAATTAATTGTTACATTCCAAGCATCTCAACATCATTTATGTTGATTGAAAAATCACTTACTGATAAGATATCTTCATCCAATGTAAAATCCACAGTATATGTTAATGGCGTGCCAGCTGGAATATTTGATGTATCGATTGCTAAACCATAACATGCTGCATCTACATAAACATTGATAATCTGATTGTAATCAAAATCGATTAATTCAACTGCTGTCAATGTTTTGTCTTGTAAAAATTCTTTAAGTGTCATAGTATTTATTATGCATTTAAAATTAATATTTTTCTTAAATTATTGTTATATCCACCAGGGGAGCTATTAAATGGACTACTCGGTTGATTGAATGATGAATCATAACCGCCGGTGGGATATAATATTGCAATTCTCGTAGGGGGTGTCTCTAAATTGAATGTTAAAAATTCGCCTCCTACGGCAATGCGTCCATCGGCAAGTATTCCTAGACCAGTTACGGTACCGCCAAAACCAATATTATTAGATCCAACTGCGTTAAATGTAGTATCTCGTGTACCATCTGTATTTATCCGGACTATTCGGTATACAGTAGAACCACTGTATGATGTAAATGCTCCGCCGGCGACTATTTTTTCATCGGATTGTAATGCTAAAACAGACCCAGCAGTACCTAATCCACCAGTTCCAGGATTAAATGAGGTATCTCGCGTACCATCTGTATTTAAACGTATTATCCTATTAATCGTTGAACCGCTGTATGTTGTAAAGTTTCCAATCACTAATAGTTTTCCATTAGATTGAATAGCTATATCATTTACATTATTATTAAATCTAGAACTAGATAAGAATGTATTGTCAATTGTACCATCTGTATTTAAACGTATTATTCTGTTAGCTGCTGAACCGCTATATGATGTAAATGTGCCTCCCGCGACTATTTTCCCATCAGATTGAATAGCCAAAGTATTTACGTTGTTATTGAGTGGAAATCCGGTGCCAGGATTAAATGTAGTATCAATTGAACCAGATGTGTTTAAACGAATTATTCTAGGAGCTGCCGAACCACTATATGTACTGACCCATGATCCTCCGACAACTATTTTTCCATCAGATTGAATAGCCACAGCATTTGCGAGACCATCAAAACCAGAACTAGATATGAATGTAGTATCTCTAGAACCAGTTGGTGTTAAGCGAACAATTGCTGCATTGCGCGTTTGCGCGAATTCTCCAAAGGTACCTACTACTATAATTTTTCCATTTGATTCAGTAGCATACGAATAGACGCCGGCACTAAATCCCTCACCTATATCAAAAAACGACGCACTATTTCCTGTAGTAGACACTAAAGAAAGACGATTTGATGGTGGTTGCGCATATGTGGCAAACTGACCATATATCTGAACTACACTCCCTGACAGCGCAGTTCCAGAACCATATGTAGCAGTAGAAGCAACATTAAGTAATGAGCCGCGTAGTCCGGGGCCTACATTATATGATGTATCTATAGCTCCGCTAGGTAAAAGTCTTACAATACGTGAGGCATTTGACCCACTATAACTAGTAAAATTATTAGTTATATATATGTTTTTATTCGAATCAATTTGTATCGTACCAGCCGCTGGGAGGTTGTTAAAATTATCAAATCCGTTGCCGATTTTAAAATCCGGATCCGCAGTTATTTGGTTACCTACTAGATATATGCGCGCTATTTTATTGGTAAACTGTCCTACAACAACTATTTTACCATCAGGTTGAATTTTTAGATTGTTTACATTGTTATCAAAAAATGAACCACTAAATGTAGTATCAAAAGATCCGCTATTGGTTAAACGAGCAATTCTAAGGCAATTATTAAATGTAGCATAAGTTGTAAAGTTTCCACCAACAACCACTTTACCATCAGATTGTAATTGTATATCATTTACAGTGTCATTAAATGATTGTAAGCCTCCACCAAAATTAATGGTATCTGCTGTTCCATTTGAATTTAAACGTGCTATTCTATTGATTGTTGACCCACTATATGTAGTAAATGCTCCTCCGACAAGTACTTTACTACTAGGTTCAATAGCTAACGTGTTTACGGTACCATCAAATCCAACTCCTACATTAAATGTAGCATCACGTGTACCGGTTGAATCTATGCGTACTATTCTATTAACCGTTACACCTCTGTATGTAGTGAATGTCCCTCCGCAAATTATTTTACCATCGGGTTGTATAACTACAGTATTTACAGCTGCATTAAATCCAGTAGTGTTAAATGTAGCATCAAGTGTACCATCTGTATTTATACGGATTATTCGAGTAATGCCTGTATTTGGTCCGTATGTTGTAAAGTTTCCAACTGCGATTAATTTTCCATTGGATTGATATTTAGCGTCATTTACAAGATTTGGGAAACCAATACTCATATTAAACGTAGTATCCAATCCTCCGGTTATATTAGTTCTAACAATGCCGCCGTAGTTAGGAACATTGAATGTAGTAAAATCACCGCCGGCTAGTATGTATTGTTGTATTGCAGCTGCGAGAACTTCTGGATCTTGTATAAAAGCAAATGGTGAAAACATATTATTTTAAATTTCTTATTGCACTTAAATAAATATTTGTAGTGTCAAATGTGATGAATGTAACTATATCAACTGCGTTGGCAACTGCCGAGCCTGTATACAATGAACCTGATTTGAATGCTGCTGGGAATGATACTTTTCCAGTACCCGCAGATCCTTGTACAATTAACATGTTTATTGTTTGTCCTGGTAAATAATTTGATGCAGATACGTGTGTGGTAACACCATTAGCTAACGAACATGTAAAGAAGTTTGCAATTGAAAAATCTAATGATGCTGTATTTGTTGTAATGGTTGGCAAAATAACTTGTCCACGCAATGAACCGGTGACAGTTACAGGTCCTATGATTCTTGTTGAACCACTTAACGTGGTCGAGCCGGTACTTAGTAACGATGTATTAGTTGATATAGTACGTGTTGATAATATATTCGAAGTAGGATTGAATGTTATCGTGCCTGCCGTTTGTCCATTGAAATAACTGTTTTGACCGTCAGTAAATAAAATGTATTTTGCGGTATTGTCTCCGTTTGAGGCATTGTAAAGTTTATCTGCATTTGTTGCTGTACCAGCAGTTGTTGCAGTTCCTGCCGTAGTAGCACTTGATGCATTGCCGGCAAAATTTGCAGCTGTTAATGTGTCTGTACTTGGATTCCATGTAAATGTGCTTGAATCAACTTGTATTTGTTGATGGCCGCTCGTTGATGAAACAAATGTTGGATAATATGTTGCGTTGGTTGAGGTATTGTTTGTAATACTAACTACTGATGCTGATGTTGCTGATTCAACACTTCCTAATAAGAACGATGCTGTTGCTGCTGTAGTAGCAAATGATGCTGATGCAACACTTCCCAACAAGAATGATGCTGTTGCGGCAGTTCCTAGAAGTGAACCGGTGAATCCCATCGTTGCCATTACAGATCCAGTTACTTCAACTCGATTGTCATATGCTAACATTAAATTGTTCCGGCCTCCGCCTTCACTACCATTTCCTATAATGAATGCACCTGCTTTGGAACTTGTTTGGTTGTATTTACCAACAACATGTTGTTTCCATCCTAGAGCTATATTAGTGTCGCCGCCGACATATGAATAGTCTCCTATGGTTACGCCGCTACCGCCTGTTGCGTGTGATGCATTGCCATATGTTGAATCAATAAAACTAAAAGCTTGTGGCTGTCCATATATCCCAATTATACACTTGTTACCTAGTGTTAAAGATGTGTCAGTTAAGGTAACATAGGTTTTAGTGCCATCCCAGGTTGAGTAATTAACCGTAAAAACGTATGTGGTTGGCTCTGACGCGATAAGCGCATTTAGATCGTGTAAAACAATCTGAGTACCGTTTGTGAAATATGATGTAACGTCGCCGGCTTGTTCGAAATTGAAAACACCGGCAGTTACCTCTTGGGCATGCAAACCCCACCCGCCGGCTGTTGAACTTTCGCCTTCTGCATGGGAACATATACCATATGTTACAGTGTTATTTCCTTCAGCATGGCTATAATCGCCGCGGGTCTGGCTACTTACTCCTTCTGCATGAGAATATGCAGCTGCTGCTACAGTGCCATTACCTTCTGCATGAGAATATATTCCAGCAGCGATTGATCCTTTGCCTTCTGCATGACTGTATTCACTGAATGCTTTGCCGTTGCCTTCTGCATGAGCATAGTTCCCACCAGTTTCATAATCGCCGGAGTTATTAGTGTCTGCGCGTGCGATGCTTCCGCCGGCGCCGTTGATGAGAGCTCCATATGTGCCAATAATTGTGTTTGGGCTACTCCAAACCGATGATGATATTATAGCAGGAACAGATGCATTGCCCAATTGGTCATAATATTGTATTGTGTGTCCGGGGTTAAATTCTCCGGTTAAATCGCCATACTTTGAATTAACTACAATTTCTGTGCTACCGGGGTTGACGGTACCTGCAGTATCGATTAAATATGCATCTCCGCGGCCGGCGTGGCTGATACTACCTTCAGCATGCGATCCGGTGCCGTATGCTGCAGTGCCTTCACCTTCTGCATGACTAGACTCTCCAAAGGCTCGTGTACTCTTTCCTTCTGCGTGTGAATATCGTCCCGTTGCCGTTGTAAAATATCCTTCAGCGTGTGCATTGCTTCCATAGAATGCATTCCATGTTTGTGATTCTTCTATATTTTCAAGAAACACATATGTCACAGCGCCATTTGTGGCATCTAATGATGCATAATTTGACATTGTTGGTATTGTCAATGTTGTACTGTTTGTTCCGGAATCGTACGATGATGACAATATTGTAGTATTAACAACATCATATGGGTCGTCGGTTGGTGCTGGTGGCTGCGTTGTGTATGGTACCTGGAAATGTATGTACGCGCCCGGAACTGCTGAATTTGGATATTGTGATAATACATCTCCTTGAACATATACTTGTGTTTCAGTAAAATAATCACCACTACTAGTAGCTACGTTAAGTAATCGTATACCACCCGCCGTTGTGAAAAGACCTTCAGCATGAGCGCCCATGTCCATGGTTGCAGTGAGTTGTCCTTCAGTGTGCGAAACATCTGCATCTGCATATGTTCCGGAACCTTCGGCATGAGCGCTTTGTCCATTTGCATATGTGACAGAACCTTCTGAGTGAGCTGCATAACCAATTGCTTGAGTTGAGTTACCTTCAGCATGACTGAAATCGCCAAGTGTGCGTGTTTGAACGCCTTCTGCGTGTGAAGCACTTCCCGATGCTTGAGTTGTATATCCTTCCGCATGAGAATAAGATCCAGATGTACTTGCAATCCATCCTTCTGCGTGACTAGACTCTCCATCTGCTCTAGTTAGGTATCCTTCGGCATGGGTTCCGTAGCCATTTGCACGATTGTTAACGCCTTCAGCGTGAGAATAAAGACCTGATGCAGATGATGTAAATCCTTGTGAAAGTGACCCCGTTATGGTTAATGATCCAGTTATATGTGCAGACCCAGTAAATGGAAATGCTACGCCGCCTACACTAGGCGCCCATGAAGCTGATACTGCAAATGATGCAGTTCCTTGTAATGATCCGGTAATACCAGCAGTAACTATTAATGAATTTAATGAGGCATTAGAGCCCGACACTATGACGCGATTCCATGATGGCATATTATATTTCCTTTTTTAGATTGCGGTTAGATACATACACTTATGCCGTGTGTGCGCCTACTTCCTTGCGGCCAACAATCTCAATTTAATATAAATATGTTTATCGTGATTTCTTTTCCGTTTGTACAGGTTGTTTTGTTTGAGCAGCTGACATCATTGTAGTAATTTGTTCAAGCTCATTTTCTAGTTTGATTTGCAATGATGCTAAGAAACGTGCATCTTTACCTACAATATTGATTACATCTAGAGATTGTCGCAATGTCTGAATTTCAGGCAATGTTAGTTCAATTGAAAAAATATCCATAACTTATTATTTAGATTGTTCTACGTATTGATTTTGTAGTTTAACTACAAGATTATAAAACATTTCAACTTGCGCACCGGTAATTGTTACATCCTTTAAAGAATTTAAAATGAATTCCAATTCTTCTTGAGATAATTGATTTTGCGTTTCAATTACCGGGGGCTGTGGTGTTCCTATTATTTTAGAAATAATGCTCATATAACTTTTTTATTTAATATAATGAATTTTATGCATACATCCAAATTGTTCCGTCTGTTTGTGTATATATTGCTCCTGCTTGTACAAATTCACCCGTTAATGGTTTCGTTGCTGTGTGAGCAGCTTCTGTAAATACATATCCTGCAAACGATCCGCTAATACCTGTTGGATCAATTGTGTTTGATGTATCAGTTACGCCTGCTTGATATCCCCAACGACCTGTGGTTGAATCAAAACCATATGCAATATTTAAACCTGCATATGAGCCTCGGTCAATTACGATACCACCATCCGTGTTTGTTGCTGATCCAGATGCTAACAAGATGAATTGATCTGCTACATACAAGTTAGAAGAACTAATTGCTGTAATTGGACCGTCTACATATAAAGCTCCTTTAACACGAGCGTCATGATTAATAGTTGTAATACCTGTGCCAGAACCGATATTAATTGCCGTTGCGCCCCCACCCAAGTTAATGGTAGTTGCAGTTGTATTTGCAATCGGGAATGTTGCAGCATTAGTTGTAATACCATTTGTATTATTAACTGCTAATGCATTTGTTGAAATAGTTAAACCAGCAAATGTTGGTGTTCCTGCCGTTCCTAATCCAGTTGCTGTAACGTCACCTGAACTTACACCATTCGTTGTTAATGTATGTGTGCCTTGAGCTGAACCTGCAGCTAGAGTTGATCCAGAAACAATTCCTGAAGAAGCTAAGTTTAATTTTGTATATGCAATTGCTGCAGAAGTATTAATATCAGCATTAACAATTGTATCATTGGCAATCATATCACTTGTTACAACTCCTGATGCTATCGTTGTTGCGTTACCAACCGAAGTTACATTGCCTGTTAAGTTAGCATTGGTAGTTACTGTTGATGCATTACCAAGTAAAGATCCAGTAAATGAAGTTGATGTTACCGAAGTTAAACCTGCTAGTGTAGTTGAAGTTGCTCCCAACGATATTGCTGTACTTCCGACTGTTACACTACTATTTGCTAATTGTGCATTAGTAATTGAACTATTAGGAATTTGAGCAGATCCAGAAAATACTCCAGTACTAGTTAAAATAGTAGCAGCCGTAATTGATCCACCTAAAGAAGTAGATGTTCCTGCTATTGTGATTGCAGAGTTGACTAAGTTTGCATTAGCAACTGTTGCAGATGCAATATCTGTGCCTGTAATAGTACCATCTACAATCATTGCAGAGGTTACTTTACCAGATCCAATTGCTGCTACGCCGCCGGTACCGATAGTAATATCTCCAGATACACCTGCATAAGTTGATGCTGTTACTTGACCTGCAAATACAAACGTATTATTACCATCATTACTAAATAATTTAGTTGTTGATAGTATTGGGGTAGTTTGCGATGTAGGGAATACAGCCGTTGCTGTTACTCCGGTTAAGTTAGCACCATTACCGCTAAATGATCCTGTAAATGATCCAGTTAAAAATGTTGTTGTTTGTGACGTTGTAATTTGTTGATTAGCACCAACATTAACTTGACTTAATATCGCAGCCGAACCCGAAACTACAACCTTTTTCCATTCTGCCATGGCAATTCCTTATTTTCTTTTATTTTATTATAAATATCGCATTATTTTATTTTCTAACTCAATCCTATAAAAAATGATTCAGATGTAAAATATATTCCCCCATTTGGAGCAAATCCAGTTAATTCTGCACTTTGTGTTGCAAAAACAACAACGCCACTTTGTGATACTGTTAATATGGGTTGATTGTTTGTGTTTTTAATTAAAAATAAATTAGTAGCACTACCTGATATTGAGACTAATCCGGTATTACTAATAGATAATGGCGTTGTACTTCCAGATTTTATTATGAAAATGTCTCCAGTAACGTCAACACTTGCAGTTACACTACCCGTTGCAATAAATGTACTAGTACCACTTCCTCCTCCACTGCCACCATTGAGTGCGTATGATGCAGTTACTGCATAACTAGAAGATATATTATATAATGAGCCTGTCTGTAACTGACCTGGTTTAAATTGTCTTCCCATTACGACCATCTCCCTTTAACAACGACTGTATCACTTGCTTCGATAGAATATCCTAATATTGCAGTGTCAAACGTAATTGTTTGCGTGCTAGAACTAGGTATCCAACTATATACAACTTTATCAATATATTGTCCGTTAATATAAACATCGAATTCATTGACAGTTGCTAACATGGTTGTTACTGGATTTGTAGCAGCTGAATGTGCTATTGTTACTGTACCAACAGATACATATGTTGCTATCTCATCAGTTAAATTTGTTAAATATAACATAGTAGCTGCATCTAATGTTCCAGAGCTTCCTCCAGATATAGTTGCAGTGCCGCCATTATTAATAAATTGTTGTATTTGCAATACTTTAGCAGGCACTGTCGTAGTAGCAAATATATTATCTGTTACATCAACGTTGATATCAAATACAAGTTTTTTAACCGAATACATTTTATGCAATGTTGATCTACGTGATTCTTGTTCTGATAACAATGTTCCTAATACCGTTAATGGTACTGTTGCTCGAACTAAACGATCTTCTCCAACTGTATTAACAGTTTCAAAACTAATTTGTCCAATGGTTGTGGAAAATTTATTATTTTCATTGCCCCAAGCAAAACGACCATATGGTAAAATTTGATCAATCAATGAATTCATTTGTGTGGTAAAATCACACCATATCATCATATCATATTCCATAGTAACATATTTAGGAATATCTACTACGTATATTTTTTCTGATTCTTGTGGTATATTTGTTGGAATAGGAAATAGATCGTCTTGATATTTGTTTCGTTCATTGTATTTTGTTTTATAAACACGTACGTTTTCGGATTGAGGACGATTAGCATCCAACGATTTCATTTGATCGCGTTCTGCTACACTGTTTCTTTTCAACATGATAATAGGAGATTGTAACATTCCTTTTTCATCACGTAAATATCCTAAACGACGTACATTGTCCCATTTTTCACCACTTGCAAAAATTACTGGGACTGGTATTATTTGATCGTCTGTAATTAATTGTGGTTGTATTTCATTTTCAATAAACCATTTAATTGCATAATCAACATCATATGTAGTTCGTTTTGGTGTACGAATAACGTCATCATCTCTTCGTTCTTGATATGCCCGATTCAATAATAGATCATCAGTTAAACCTTCCGTACGCATCGGATTTGGTTTATTTGTTTTACGATCTATGTCCTGTCTATTCAATCTAGGCATTAATATCCTTTATATGCAGGAGAATTATTATCTCCACCTCTTCTTATATTCTTAATACCTTGTGGCGTTTGACGAGTTGCATGAGCGTCACATATTACTGATACGCTATATCCATGATTTGCGCCATTTGGCCATGTTTCTGGATTTTTTCCTACAAAATATTGATTTGCATCAACGTTGTCTAATTCATAGTATTCATTGTCCCAAAATATAATATCACCAATCTCTGGATAAAATGTAGCTCGTTCTAAAATATCTCGTGATATTGCAAATTGTGCGGTACGTGTATATGTATGACCATAATCATCCATATTTGCCGTTTTTGTTTCTTTAGTAATCAAACACGGAATTAAAATAGAATTATAAAATGATTTTGCTTCTGATTCGCCGTATATATTTGAATTGCTTCGTTCAACAACCAATTTAAAAAATTCTATTTCAGTATCAATGATGCCATTAATTAATTCGGAATTGATTGCAGCTAAAAATCTTGCATCTCTAATACCACCAAATATAGCCATATTTCTCTCCTATCCAATGTATATCTTTAATGGTACTTTTGCTAACATTTCATTCATTTGAGTTGCTTCAGAATTTTGACGAGTCATCATTTGTTCTTTCGTCATTTTATCTAAAAATTCTCGCAATTGTGTAATTAACTCACCTTTTTCAGTTTGACCTTGTGATACTAAATCTGCACCATTAAGTGTTACTTCTCCATTAGGAATAGGCACACTTGAATATTTATTTCGTACATATCCTAGCATTTCTTTTGTCAATGCAATACCATACTTAATAATCCATGCACGCCCCATATCATTAATTCTCCCATAGGTTTGATATGTATATGGTATATTTGATGCGTCCGAAATTACATTGTTTAAAAGTGCGGAATTACCAAATAAAAGCCCTTCGTTATTTTTTTGTGTATCAAATATAAATTCAACATATACTTTTGAAAAGAAAGGTGTAGCTGATGTAGACCCAGTTCCTGAAGTTGGAACAGGCCATATTTTTATGTCGTCACCGTGTATCTCAAAAGTGTAATGAGACTTACGTATTTGGTCATTAAATTCAATTGATTGAAGTCTAAATAAATCAGCATTAACTGGCATCATCATGAATGAAACTGACGGAGAAAATCCGCCGAATCCAAATGAATCCAACAATTGTTGTGAACCTAATCCTGTTCCTACAAATGGGTCAAAATATCTTACAACTGCTGGTGGTGCATTATGAAGTACTCGTTTAACTTCAACTGAACTAGTTGTTACTGTAATACCTAATGATTGAGATATTGCAGCTTTTAAACTATATGTTTGTTGGCCAGGAACCATATCGATAGCAAGTGTTTGCCATTTTAAATTTCCGCCGCTATCTGCTTCAGTACCATATGCTTTTGACAGTTTAGTAATATAGCCAAATGTATTTCCAACTAATGCACCTGTCAGACTAGAACCACTTAAAAATGATGATCCTGTATTTACACCTAATGTATTAATCAAATTGTTAACAATATTAACTTGATTAACTTGATTTGAATATTCAATTGCTGCTGCTTCAAATGCTGTATAAAAGTTGATAGATTGTAATTCAACATCCATAATTGGATATCCTAGCTGTTGTGCAGCTGCTTTTGCAAATTTATCAGCGTGATTTTGGAATACAGTATCTGTATCAAAAAATCCAAATGGAGTTGAACCCGCCGAAAAAGACGAACTTCCTGGCCAAATTGGTTTATTTTCACTGTAATCCATTACTTATCCTCTTTATATATAAATATCAATATGTTTCATTTAGAAGTTTTAAAATTTCATTTAATGATTCATGTCGATGGTTATCTGTTAAAATGATTTCATTAACATATTGTGATTTCGTTAATTTCGGAACTTCATGAACCGCGGAATCGTTTGAAAATTTTAAATCTATTTGATAACGGTCTCCTGTAAGTATCATGATACTGTCTTTGCCTAATCTAGATACTACCATTTGTAATTGTTGTTTTGTTAGATTTTGAAATTCATCTACTATGCAAATTGCATTATCAAATGTACGTCCTCTAAAATGAGCTAAAGAAACTAATTCAATGTTTTCTTCTTTTTCCATTTTATCTAATAGTTCCGGTTTATTATAAACCTTGCGCATATTACTGCGAATTGGAACTAACCATGGATCCATTTTTTCTTGCAATGATCCTGGCAAGAATCCATTATCTTCATTTGATACTGTAGGACGGGTCATGATGATTTTATCAATGCGTCGTTTAAAAAACATATCTAATGCAATTTGCACCGCTAACAATGTTTTTCCAGACCCAGCTTTACCTAATAAAAAGTTGAATGGTGTTTCTATAATTTTTGCTTTTGCTTCTTTTTGTTCTTCTGATAACGTTACTGAAAATTTAATATCAGTTTTTGGTGGAGTTTTGTCCTTGTTTGTTATAGACATAAATAACCTTAATTTAAATTAAAATAATTTTGTAAGTGTAGATTCACGAAGTGTCATGTCTTTAAGAGTTTCAATTTTTCCTAAACATGCTTTACGTAATGCTAAATAAGTTTCACGCGGTGAATGTGGTGTCATAACTTTAATTGTTATTAATTCTTTATCAGTCCCAAGATCTTGTTCGATATGGACCATTAATACTAAACTTATTGCTCTGATACGATCTAGCACATCAACTAATCGTCCATCGTAACGGATAATTGTCTGCATTGAATATTTGTTATGTGGAACTGCCATATTAATTTCTTTTTATATAAATATTCGGACAGTAAAAAAGGGTGACCGAAGCCACCCTCTCTTATTACCATTAACTAATTAAATCGTTAAATAATTAATTCAATTAACTATTAAATAGTATCTAATCCGTGAACGTATACTTTTCCGTAGAATTCAGAACGAACTACTTTCTTCGCGTAACGTGTCATGACACCTTTACGTGGAGTGAAGTTAACTGGATCATATACTAATGGAGTCATGATAAGTGGAATATAAGGACTAAATACAGCTCCTGTTTCAAGGAATTGTGATCCTCTGAAGCCCATTAGAATTACATTCTCTTTCATGTATGGGTTTTTGTAAACTGTGTAACGGTTATTGATTGCACCAATTTTTTGTACACCTGCCGCAAATTCCATTTTAGTACCATCTGTATCAGCTGCAAATCCTGGGATAGACTCAAGGATTGTTGCTACTGCTGGACTTGTTACTAAGAAGTTAGCACCACCACGTAATGTTTTTTGGTGAATTTTA
>Ga0181348_1000529_pt1 | contig 16682 bp, 10 predicted proteins | sample Su13VDMM110DN_FD_130092 | JGI IMG/M metagenome (GOLD analysis project Ga0181348, IMG submission 130092) | Freshwater viral communities from Lake Michigan, USA - Su13.VD.MM110.D.N | ecosystem: Environmental > Aquatic > Freshwater > Lake | place: USA: Michigan | collected 2013-07-16
ATATCAAAGTGGTCATATTGGAGATACTGCAATCATAACTGCATCAGTTGGAGCAGGCGGAACACTTTCCTTTACTGTTGGTGCTGGAGGAACTGGATACACAAATCCACAAATATTTGTATCCGAACCTTCATATGAAAATTTAAATGTTGTTGGTGTATCTAGATTGGGAATTGGAACAACTACCACTACTGGAATTGGATTATTACTCACAGTTGATGTTGATGCTGGTATTACTTCCTCTATTGGAATTGGATCTACTTATTTTGGAGTATCGTCATTTAAAATTTCTAGACAAGGATACTCATTTAATCCTGGGGATGTATTTAAACCTGTTGGATTGGTTACTGATAGAAGGTTGGTATCTCCAATATCCGAATTTAAATTGACAGTTATTGATACATTCTCAGATTCCTTTGCGGCTTGGCAATTTGGTGAATTTGATTATATAGACTCAGTAAAAAATTATCAAGATGGAATAAGAACTAGATTCCCATTGTATTATAATTCGGAGTTACTTAGTTTTGAAAAATTAGAAAATTCTACATTAAATTTAAATAATTTATTATTAATTATTATTAATGGTATTATTCAAGAACCTGGAGTCTCATATCAATTTGAAGGAGGAACATCCTTTATATTTACTGCTGCACCAAAACCAGAAGATAAAATTGCAATATTCTTTTATAGAGGAACTAAGGGATCTGATAGTAAGATTGTTTTAGATGTACCCGAAACTATAAAAAGAGGTGATATTGTTCAAATATTTAAAAGAAATGATATAAAAGGAACAGTATCTCAAAATAAAAGAATAGTATTTGATTTAACCTATTCCGATAAATTTGAAACCAATTTGTATTCTGATCAAGGTGTGGATACGATTAATAATAAACCAATGAGTTGGACTAAACAGAAAAAGGATAGTTTTATTAATGGTGAAATAGTTTATAAATCTAGAGATTCTATTGAATCATTAGTTTATCCAACTGCAAAAATAATTAAAGATTTTTCAACTACTGATGGAGAGATTTTTGTTGATAATGCACTATTCTTTAATTATGAAGATGTGAACATAACATCTATAAAATTTGATGCTATAATTATTGACCCAGATTCTGTAAATACTGTTGGATTAACTACCAATTTCAAAAAAGAAGTTATAAAGAATATCTCTTCAGTCAAAGGTTCTTCGGGAATCATTACTGGTATAACTACAACATCTGGAATAGGCACTTCTTTAGCACTTAGATTTTATTTAAATTCTGTTGGAATGGCACTTACTCTTACTTCTGGTTATCCAATTTATATTTTTAATACAAGTATTGGAACAGGAGTTACTTCAATTTATACTTCAGATCCTTCAGTTGTTGGTGTTGGAAATACTTTCTTAGATAACATTTATAATATTAGTGCATATTCTTCCATTTCATCAAATGTTGGAATTATTACTTGCAATATAGTATCAACAACTTCTACAGTAGGTCTTACAACTTCTGGATCTATGGTTGGAAATTTCTCTTGGGGTAGAATGTCTGGATTTTCCAGATCTAGTTCGCCAATTTCAATAGGTGTTAGTGGAAAAACAGTTGATGTTGGATACGGATTATCAACTTTTTCAACAATTCAGAGAAGAAGCACTCCTGAGCAAGGTATTGGTATAAGGGGAACTGGATCATTACCCAAAAATGGATTATAAATATAGAAAAAACTAGTAATATGTCTGCAGTTGTAACAGATCAATTTAGAATTTTAAATGCAAGTAATTTTGTGGACTCTGTGTCAGATTCCACAAATGCATATTATGTTTTTCTTGGATTGACAAATCCCACACAAGTTGGATTTGGGAGAACTAGTGATTGGAATACTGATCCACCAACACCAGTTGATAATTTGGATTATCTATCCCATTACCATGATACTTCAATTTTTGGAAAAAGAATTGTAAACTCAAATATTAGAAGAATTATAAGAAACAATGAATGGATTTCCAACACAAAGTATGAAATGTATAGACATGATTATAGTATTTCAAATACAAGTCCATTAACTGATTCTAGTAGACTTTACGATGCAAATTATTATATTATTAATAGCGATTACAGAGTTTACATTTGTATTGATAATGGATCTTCAGGTATAAATCCATCGATTAATGGATCTTTAGATGAACCAAAATTTACAGATGCAGAACCGTCTTCAGCTGGAGAAAGTGGAGACGGTTATATTTGGAAATATCTTTTTACTATTTCACCATCAGATGTAATTAAATTTGATTCTACGGAATATATTGTTGTCCCTAATGATTGGAATTCAGATTTACTTGATGATGCGGAAATACTTCGCATTAAAGAAAATGGCGATTCTACTGCCAATAATAATCAAATTAAAAAAGTTTATATTGAAAATGGTGGAAATGGATATAGTACTAAAACTTGTAATATTCTTGGTGATGGTACAGGAGGTACAGTTTTAGTTGAAACTGAAAATAATGTGATAGTTTCAACCACTGTCGTTACTGGAGGTAGTGGATACACTTATGGTATAGTTGATTTGGGACCTATTCAACCTTCAACTATTACCACTCCTGCAAAACTTATACCAATTATTCCCCCCTCTAAAGGACATGGATATGACATTTATAAAGAATTGGGTACAGATAAAGTTTTAATTTATGCTAGATTTGATGATTCTACTAAGGATTTTCCAACAGACACTAGTTTTTCGCAAATTGGTATCTTAAAAAATCCAACTGTATATGGCAGTAATCAAATTTTTAAAGATAATCAATATTCATCACTATATTCGATAAAATTGTCTAGTGGAACTCCTACAATTGGACAAAAAATTACACAATCAATTTCTGGAGTTGGAACTGCAAGAGGATATGTTGCTTCTTATGATAGTGAAACTAAAGTTTTAAAATATTATCGAGATAGATCATTATTTTTTGGATCTACTGGTAATAGTGATCAAACAGATTATGATGATGTAAGTGACGATTCAAAAGTATTGTCATTTAGTTCATCTGGGGGATCTATTGACAATTTTTCTGGGTCTATTGATGCATCTTTTGGAAATCCTACTCCCACAAATAAAGTTACTGTAGGAAATAAAGTCATAGACTTAGGTGTTACTTTTACAAATGGATTGGCAAATCCCGAGATAAATAAATCATCGGGAGATATTATTTACATTGATAATAGACCTCTAGTTTCTAGAAGTTCACGACAAAAAGAAGACATTAAAATTATCCTGGAATTTTAAAGAAAAATGGCACAAAAAACAAATTTAAATGTTAGTCCATATTATGATGATTTTAATTCTGAGAAGAATTATTATAAAGTTTTATTTAATCCAGGGCGTCCAGTTCAAGCTAGAGAATTAACAACTTTTCAATCGATTCTTCAAAATCAAATAGAATCTTTTGGTAGTCATATGTTCAAAGAGGGATCTATGGTGATCCCAGGTAATATAGGATATGATGGTCAATATTACTCAGTAAAACTCAATCCTACTAGTTTTGGTATTGATGTTTCAGTATATATTAATTCTTTTGTAGGCAAAAAAATAACCGGACAATCTTCAGGAACAACTGCAATTATTCAGTATGTTGCATTGCCTGATGGAAATAATGTAACCGATTTAACAATATATGTAAAATACTTAGATTCTGATAATAATTTTAAATTTAATGCATTTGAAGATGGGGAATCTTTGTCTGCAAATGAAACTATAGTATATGGAAACACTACAATTAATTCTGGAACTCCTTTTGCATCATTAATATCAACAAATGCAACTTCTATAGGATCAGCAGTTTCAATTGCAAATGGTGTATATTTTGTTAGAGGATATTTTGCTAATGTCGAATCTGACACATTAATTCTCGACCATTATACAAATATACCATCATATAGAGTTGGTTTAAAAATTGATGAATTAATCATAACTTCTAAAGATGATTCATCATTATATGATAATGCAAAGGGGTTTACAAACTATGCAGCTCCTGGTGCAGATAGATTTAAGATTAATTTATCTCTAACCAAAAAACTTTTAACAGATACTAATGATACAGATTTTATTGAATTACTGAGAGTTCAAGATGGAAAGATTAAAAAAATTGAAACACAAACTCAATATTCTCTAATCAAAGATTATTTTGCACAAAGAACTTATGATGAATCTGGAGACTATTCAGTAAATCCATTTATTCCTTCAGTACATAATTCATTAAATAATAGAATTGGTAATAATGGAATATTTTTTAGTAATGAAAAAACAGATCAAGGAAACACACCATCTGATGATTTGCTGTGTGTAAAAATATCTCCAGGAAAATGTTATGTTAAAGGATATGATGTAACTACAACTGGAACAACAATTCTTGATGTTGATAAACCTAGAGATAAAGAAACTATATCTGCAGCAAATGTTCCATTTGAGATGGGAAATCTCTTAAGGGTTAATAATGTCTCCGGAACCCCAAAATTTAATAAAACAATAGCACTTTATGACCAAAGAAAAAGTCCATCTTCATCTCCAAATGGTACAAAAATTGGAGATGCTAGAGTATATACATTGAATTTAACGGACGCTGCATATTCTAATGCATCCACAAAATGGGATTTATACTTATATGATATTCAAACATATACTAAAATAACATTAAATTCTTCAGTATCTTCATCAGAATTAAAGAAAACTTCATTTATTAAAGGAAAAAGTAGCGGTGCAAGTGGATACGCTACCTCTGATGGAAGTGGGTCTGAAACAATATATTTGCGCCAAACTTCAGGATCATTTTCTGTTGGAGAACAAATTCAACTTGATGGAGTAGATTTTCCAAGAACGATAAAATCAGTTCAAACATACTCTACAGATGACATTAAATCGGTCTATCAATCGACTTCTACATCTGGATATACAGTTGCATTTGAAGCAGATTCTTATCTCGAAAAATTTCCTTTACCAAATGGGGTAATATCGGTAAATATTGATGGAAGCACTGGAACTACAACTTCTAATGGATCGGTTTTTACTGGAATAAAACTAGGAAGTATTATTAGATATCAAGAATCTGGATCTGGGATTACTTCAGAAACATTTAATAGGGTAACTAGTGTCTCTTCCGATGGACTTTCAATTACACTTGGAATTACTACTGGAGTTTCCAATGTATGTGAAGGAAGTCTTCCATCCACTGGACAATATAATGTTTCAATTGGAGCACCAACTGTAAGAAATAATAGTTCTGGATTTTTGTATGCAGAACTGTCAGATAAAAATATTGCATCTGTTAATTTATCTGGATCTAATTTGTCAATTTCTTCACAAATAGTAAAAAATGTATCTTCTAGTAGTTTAAATTTTACTACTTCAGATTTTGGAATGTCCAATTTATTTTTTCAAGCATTTGATGAGGAAAGATATTCACTTCATTATGATAGTGGTGCAATAGAACCACTGACACCTGATAAATTTATCTTATCGCAAGATTTAACTACTGCAACTTTAACTAATTTAACTTCAAGTGGGGATGCTGTAGTTAATGCATCATTGATTAAAAATGGAATTACCAGCAAGAAAAAGGAATATAGTAGAAGTCGTACAGTCAATATAACATTATCAAAATATACACAATCTGGTAGTAATGGTAGTTCATCAATCAATGACGGATTGACATATAATAGATTTTATGGTTTAAGAGTTCAAGATGAAGAAATTTGTTTAAATTATCCAGATGTAGCAAAAGTACTTGCAATTTATGAGTCTTTTGATACTAGTACTCCAACATTAGATCAAATTGAATTTAGTGCCAGTGCAATTGTAAGTACGAATGCAATAATTGGTGAAAATATACTGGGAAATTCAAGTAAAGCAATAGCAAGAATTGTCACAAAACCATCCACAAATACTTTGGGAGTTGTATATTTAAATGAAAATAAATTCTCTACTGGGGAACCTGTATCATTTGAAGAATCAAATATTACTACAGATATTGTATCAATAACAGAAGGAAAATATAAAAATTTAACAACTTCATATAAGTTAGATAAGGGACAGAAAGAGCAATATTATGATTATTCTAGAATTATTAGAAATAATAATGTAGAACCTTCTAAACAATTGCTAGTAGTATTTGACCATTATACTGTACCAATAAGTGATTCTGGAGATGTATTTACGATACTAAGTTATGATGAACAGAGATTTTCAACTGATATACCTTCTATCGGATTAAAAGGTGTTAGATGCTCAGATACTTTAGATTTTAGACCAAGAGTTCCAGTATTTTCTTCAACAACTAAATCACCATTCGATTTTGAGTCTAGAGTTTTTACCAATGATCCTAAAATTACTCTATCTCCAAATGAAAGTTCTTTGATTGGATATGATTATTATTTACCAAGAATTGATAAATTATATGTAAATAAATTTGGAGTTTTATTACTACAAAAAGGTGTTTCTGCAAAATCACCAAAACCCCCCACAAAAAATGATGATGTAATGGAAATTGCAACCATTACTTTACCACCATATCTTTACAATCCTTCAGATGCAACAATAACTCTTGTTGATAACAGAAGATATACTATGCGAGATATTGGTTCAATTGAAAATAGAGTAGGGAATTTGGAAAGAGTTACTTCTTTAACATTACTCGAATCTTCAACGGCATCACTTCAAATTCAAGACGCACAAGGAAGGGATAGATTCAAAACCGGATTTTTTGTGGATGACTTTAAAAATTATAGTTTCATCAATATGGACATATCCAGAATTCAAGTATCACAATCTGGATCATCTATTGGTGGCAATGAACTAAGACCTATCATAAGTAGAAATAGTCTCAAAAGTCAGTTAGCACCTGCAAGAGATTTAATTGATGAAGAATTAGATTTATCTTCCAATTTTGAATTATTGGATTCAAATGTACAAAAAACTGGAAAAGTTGTAACTTTAAAATATAATTCTGTTGGGTGGATAGAACAACCTTTTGCAACCACGCAAGAAAATGTAAATCCATTTCATATTTTGGAGTATATTGGAAACATAAAATTAACTCCAGAAGAAGACCGTTGGGTTAGAACTGTACAATTAGCAGATAGGCAGGTTTCTGTATCGGTAAATCTTAAGTTAGATCTTGGGATTGTTAATGTAAATGATGTCAATACAGTTGGAGAATCTACAGGTAGTGGGCCTCTTGTAAGATTCGAAACTGAAGTATTTGATCGTAGTAAAGCAGTAACAAATAGTTCTTCCAGTAGAAATGCAACTTCGGAAAGAATATTTTTAGGATCTTCTGCAGATCAGTATATGAGATCCAGAAATACTGAATTTTCTGTGTCTGCTTTAAAAGCAAAAACACAATTTTATCATTTTCTTGATGGGAATAGTGCCGTCGATTTTCTGCCAAAACTTTTGGAGATAGCAAATGATAGTACATTACAAAATTATGGATCATCAAAGCAATTTAATGTTGGGGAAACTGTAATTGGAACTTACGGTGGACAAGATTTAATTACTTTCAGAGTTGCTTCTGGAGATCACAAATATGGTCAATTCAATTCCCCATCTAAAACATATCAAATAAATCCATATTTTCCAGATGAAAAATTATCTTCTACATATAGTTCTTCATCAAAAGTTTTAAATATTGATACTTATTCTTTATGTGAGGAAGCACAAGGAAAATATTATGGATATGTAGTAAAGGGTATGAGATTAGTTGGGCAAACAAGTGGAGCAGTTGCTTATGTAAAGGATCTTAGATTAGTTACTGATAATTATGGAGATTTAATCGGAACATTTTTCTTAAAAGATCCAAATTCAGATCCTGCACCTACAGTGAGAATCAATACTGGCAAGAAAACATTCAAATTAAATTCAAGTACTACCAACGAATCTCCACTTCCAGGAAATAAAGATCTTTCTAGTGCAGAAGCACTTTATACTTCAGAAGGAACAGTTGAAATTTTTGAAAATGTAGTTACTACTACAACAACTAATGTAGAAACTACACAAACTCAAGTATGGAAAGAATATGTAACTCACGCCAGATATTATGATCCTCTAGCACAGACTTTTGCTGTTGGTGGTAAAATTGAGGCACCTTCTGCTATTAATACAAATGATGATTCAAATGGTGCATTTGTAACAGCAGTTGATTTGTATTTTGCCACAAAGGATAATGGAAATAATCCAGTAAGAGTCGAAATAAGAACTGTAGAATTTGGAACACCAACAAGATCTGTTCTTGGAACTCCTGCTGTACTAAGACCTGAAGATATTTCAATTTCTGACAATGCAGAAATTGCAACTCATGTAGTATTTCCATCACCAATCTACTTGGCCCCAGGAAAACAATATGCAATTGTAGTTATTGCAGATACAAGTGATAAGTATTACTTATGGACTGCCGTGATGAAAGAAAATACTGTCAATACAGCATCTTTACCATCTGCTGATCAAGTAAGATACACCCAGCAATTTTCTCTTGGTAGATTGTATAAATCGCAAAATGGCGCAGAATGGACTCCGAGTGATATGCAAGATTTGAAATTTAAACTCTATAAAGCAGAATTTACATCAGATACTGGAACAGCATTTTTCTACAATCCAACATTAGATGAAAGTAATGGGTATGTTCAAAAATTGAATAACAATCCATTAACAACATTACCAAAAACTGCTACTATTGGCATCACAACTTCATATATTCTTTCTAATATACTAACACCAGGAAGAAAAATTGGAGAAAGTACAATTACATATCGATATGGGAATATTGTTAGTACTGGAAGTTCAGTTTCTTCTGTAGGACTTACTACTGGTGGAAAAAATTATATTACTGATAGTGATGTAGGAACCTTCAATATTACTGGAAAAGGGTCTGGTTTAACTTTAAATATTACGGCATCCAATGGGGTGATTGGGGGAGGTCTAATTATTGTATCTAGTGGTCATGGATATGCAATTGGAGATGTTGTTGGTATTGTTACATCAACTGTAAGTATCAACTCTGGTACGGACGCAAGAATTACTATTACTGGAAATGGTAGTAGTATTGATACTTTATATCTTACCGGTGTTCAAGCAGAAGATTTTACTAAAAATGGAAGTGCAAACTTAGTATACTATAATGACTCTGGAACTAGAGTTTCTCTTGCCAATACTTACATAACCAGTTCTTCAGTAACTTCCCAAACAAGTCCAACAGATACAAATTCTGGAAATTTCTTAAAAGTTGATCATTTTGATCATGGAATGTATTCAAATACAAATCAATTAACTCTCAAAAATGTTAAATCCAGTACTTCTCCAGTTGTATTGACTTCCGAGTTACTTGCAGAAAATATAACTTCAATTAGTATTGGTGCTGGTGACACAACAAATTTTGCAACTTTTGAAGGAATTTCAGTAAGTCCAACTAATCCAGGATATGTAAAAATCAATAATGAAATTGTTAGTTATAGTAATGTTAGTGCCAGCGGTGTTTTAACTATAGTTTCTGGAGGAAGAGGAATTGATTCAACGATTGTTTCTACTCATCCAATTAATAGTTTAATGTATAAGTATGAATTAAATGGAATTTCATTAAGAAGAATTAATAAAACCCATGACATCAGTGATCTTGATATTGGACTAGATGGTTATTATCTAGAAATTGATACATCAGCAAATGGAAATGGTATAAATCGAAGTACTGATGGATCTTTTACAAGTGCTCCTCAACTTTCATTTGCAAGTCAACAAACTGCTGGGGGTTCTGGAGTTTTGGCAACAGAAAATATTCAATTTAATGCCTTAGTACCAACTTATGACATTTTAACTCCCGGATCCACAACTTTTGTAAATGCAAATATTAGATCTGTAACTGGAACCAGTATAGGTGGAAATGAAACTTCATTCTTGGATGTTGGATTTGAACCCGTACAATTGGGACAATTGAATAATTTAAATTCTACAAGAATTGTATGCTCTAAAGTAAATGAATCTATAAAATTAACAAATTTATCAAGAAATAAATCATTCACTACAGGAATAATATTTTCTACAAAAGATAAAAATTTATCTCCAGTATTATTTACTGATACTGCATTTACAGAATTTTATAGTAATAGAATTGATAGTTCAATTTCAGATTATGCCTCTGATGAACGAGTTAATTCTATATCCTATGACCCCCATGTTGCAGCATATGTTTCAAAAATAATTTCATTGAGTAATCCAGCAAAATGTCTAAAAGTTATTTTATCTGCATATCGTCACGAATCATCGGATTTTAGAGTTCTTTATAGCTTAATTAGAGCAGATTCTAGCGAAATTTCTCAAGCATTTGAATTATTCCCTGGTTATGATAACCTTAGATATAATGATAATAATCAATATGTTTCTATAGATTCATCCAAAAATAATGGAAGACCAGATATTAATGTACCTTCAAGTTTAAATGGGGAATTTAGAGAATATGAATTTACCGCAGATAATCTTGATTTATTCGTTGGATACAGAATTAAAATTGTAATGTCGGGAACAAATCAAGCTTATGTTCCTAGAATTAAACAACTTAGAACACTGGCAGTAAGATGATAAAAGTTGAAGGATATCCCAGTTTATATCGGGATGAACAAACTGGCGCTATTATTAATCAAGATACAATAGCATATAATAATTATGTAAATTCTCTTCGTAAAAGAGATTCTCAAGAGAGAGAAATCGATAAAATAAAAAATGATATAAATGAGATAAAATCTTTATTAAAACAATTACTTGAAAAAAATGGATCCATCTAAGATAGAACTTAGTTCAATATCAAAACTTTTTGAATATGAAAAAATTTCAAGAGAAATAGAAAATTGTGAAGATGATGAAGTTTTAAAAAATATTTGCAAATCTTATGTAAAACTTTATTTTGCACAACAAGAATGTTTATTGAGTTTGAATATTAACACATAATATAAATAAAAAGAGATCTGGTATTGTATAAATGGCTGCAGTATATGTTAGCAATCTAGTTATTAATGCTGGAGCAGATTTTATTCAAGTTTTTACCTTAGAAAGTATCTCTACAAATTCAGTTTTGAATTTGTCTACTTATACGATTACCTCACAAATGCGAAAGCATTCTGCTAGTTCATCTTCAATTAACTTTACTTCTACAATAGTAAATCCATCTGAAGGTACTATAAGAATTGGATTGACTAGTACAACTACAAAAAGTATAAAACCAGGAAGATATATTTATGATATTAATGCATATAATTCTTCTGATGGAACTACATCTAGAGTAATTGAAGGAATGGTTTTAGTGAGGGAAGGAGTAACTAGATAATGGCAGATATAAGAGTAAGAGTTGGACAACCAGATTTACATGTAAATGTAGGGCAACAAGATGCTATAAAAGTATTGGCATCCAATACTGCTATCGTTGGTGGAATTTCAACATCCGCTCTTAAGGCAGATTTTGCTACTACTGCAGGTATTGCAACTTTTGCAACAAAGTCTGGCATAGCAACATCGGTAATTGGTGGCATATCTTCAGTTACTCAACTTTATGTAAGTGGTATATCAACTTTTGTTGGCGTATCTACATTTGTTGGTGATGTATATTTCAGTGGTAATATTATTGGAAATTTAACTACGATAGATGGGGGATCATTCTGATGGCAAAACCAAATACTAGACAAGAACTGATAGATTATTGTCTAAGGCGCCTGGGTGCTCCTGTATTGGAGATAAATGTGGATGAGGATCAAATAGATGATCTAGTTGACGATGCCCTTCAGTACTTCCATGAGAGGCACTTTGATGGTGTTGAGAGAATGTATTTAAAATATAAAATAACACAGCAAGATTTAAATAGAGGTCAGGGTAAAGGTACTAATGGGGTTGGAATTGTAACCACTACAGGATCTGCAAATATTAGTGGTATTGGTTCTACAACATTTAACTTTTATGAAACCTCCAATTTTATTCAAATTCCAGATTCAATAATTGGAATTGAAAAAATATATAAATTTGATACTAGCGACATTTCTGGAGGAATGTTTAGTATTAAATATCAGTTGTTTTTAAATGATCTATATTATTTCAATTCTGTTGAACTTCTACAATACGCTATGGTTAAGTCGTATTTGGAAGACATTGATTTTCTATTAAAAACTGATAAGCAGATACGATTTAATAAAAGACAAAATAGAATGTATTTGGACATTGATTGGGGAGCACAAAAGGCAGGTACATTTTTCGTAATTGATTGTTATAGAATTTTAGATCCAAATGATTTTACTAAGGTTTATAATGATAGTTTTCTCAAAAAATACCTTACAGCACTAATTAAAAGGCAATGGGGACAAAATCTTATTAAATTTAGAGGTGTCAAATTGCCAGGTGGTATTGAATTAAATGGTAGAGAAATATATGATGATGCAGAAAGAGAGATATCAGCAATAATAGAAAGAATGTCAATGGACTACGAACTTCCACCTTACGATTTTATTGGATAATGGCACTCAATCCCTTTTTCTTACAAGGATCTCCAGGAGAACAAAGACTTGTTCAAGAATTGATTAACGAGCAACTGAAGATTTATGGTGTCGAAGTACTATACATCCCCAGAAAATTTGTAAGACAAGAAACTATCATAAGAGAGGTTACTGCCTCAAGATTTGATGATAACTTTGCTTTAGAAGCATATGTAAGTAATTATGATGGTTATGCAGGATCTGGAGATATTTTAACTAAGTTTGGAATGAGTCTAAAAGATGAATTAACTATTATTATCTCAAGAGAAAGATTTGAAGATTTTATAGCACCATTTTTGGATAGTATGGATAATGATGAAATTATATTATCTACAAGACCAAGAGAAGGAGATATTATATATTTTCCATTGGGTAAAAGATTATTTGAGGTTAAATTTGTTGAACATGAGCAACCATTCTACCAATTAGGAAAAACTTATGTTTATGAATTGAGATGTGAACTCTTCGAATATGAGGATGAGATAGGAGGGTTTAGTGATGTAAATTCTGTTGTAGAAGAAATAGATGGAACTTTACAGAATCAAGGGTATATTACATCACTTCAACTGTTTGCAAGTAATCAAACAGCAACTGCAGATTCGATTGGAATTTCTTCTGGATATGTTAGAAGAGTTATTTTAAATAATGATGGTTATGGATACACACAAACTCCAACCATTTCATTTACACCTGCACCTGCTGGTGGACAAAATGCAACTGCAATCGCAATTACTACCTGTAAAGGAGGTGTTTGTTCCATTAAAGAAATACTATTAACTAACTCTGGATCTGGTTATACTGTAGCACCAGCAGTTTCAATTACTGGTATTGGATCTGGATCTGAAGCAATATGTGAAATAATTACTCAACCATATGGATTAAGATCTATAGGAGTTACTACTGCTGGTTCTGGTTATGTAAATTCTCCAGTTGTTACCAGTAGTTCTCCAACTTCACTAAGTGGTATTATAACAGCTAAAGTTAGAGCATTTATTGGAAATGATGGTGACATAGACTTTTTTGCTATTGAAGATGCAGGAAAAGGATATGAAGGTACACCTACTATTACTATAGCATCTCCACCATTAGTAACTGGAATTGGTACATATACATTCAATGAGATTGTAACTGGATCTATTTCTGGTACTACAGCAAGAGTTAAATCCTGGTATAAAAATTCCTCTGTTCTTGAAGTTGGAGTTATTGATGGAGCATTTACTACTGGAGAAGCAATCGTTGGATCTGCATCGTCAGCAAGGTATACACTCAAAAATACTTCTAAAAGTCAATCTGCAGATAAATATGAACAAAATGATGAAATTGAAAATGAGGCAGATCTCATTGTAGATTTTTCAGAATCAAATCCATTCGGTAACTATTAATGCTAGGAACTTACTATTATCATCAGATTATACGAAAGACAATTATTGCTTTCGGTACGGTTTTTAATCAAATTTATATTAAGCACCAAGATGCTAATGATAATACTTATAGTGAACTACGAGTACCATTGGCATATGGTCCAACACAAAAATTTCTTGCGCGTTTAACTCAACAAGCAGATTTAAACAAACCGGTACAAATTACTTTACCAAGAATGTCATTTGAGATGACTTCTATAAGATATGATTCTTCAAGAAAGGCAAGTGTAACTCAATCCTTTAAGGCATCTGATGGGCAAAATTTGAAAAAAGTTTATATGCCTGTTCCATACAATATCGGATTTCAACTTAATATCATGTGTAAATTGAATGATGATGTATTACAAATTATAGAACAAATTCTTCCTTATTTTCAACCAGCGTTTACATTGACAGTAGATCTTGTAGATTCAATTGGAGAAAAAAGAGACATTTCTTTAAATTTGGATGATATCTCATTTAAAGATGATTATGAAGGAGATTTTTCTGAAAGAAGGTCTTTAATTTACACTTTAAATTTTACTGCAAAAACATATCTATTTGGACCTATTTCCGATACTACAGATGGACTTATTCGTAAGGTACAAGTTGATACATATACTAGTACAGATACAGTAAATGCGAAGAGAGAAATGAGATATACTGTTGTCCCAGAACCTATTGACGCAGACCCAGATGATGATTTTGGATTCAATGAAAATTGGGAGTTCTTTAATGATTCCAAGTCTTATAGTCCAAATCAACAAATTGATATTTAATGGTCAATTAATATGGTAAATGATTTTGAGTCTATTGATAAAGCACTGAATACTGAAAGTGCTATTGTTGAAGTTGAATCCAAAACAACAGATATTAAAATAATAAAAACAACACCTGATGATGTACAAAAAGATTATGAATACAGTAGGGCGCAGTTATACTCACTTATTGAAAAGGGGCAAGAAACTTTAAATGGAATTATGGAACTGGCGGCAGAAACTGCCAGTCCAAGAGCATATGAGGTTGCTGGTCAAATTTTAAAAAGTGTTGGTGATACTGCAGATAAATTAATTGATCTTCAAAAGAAAATGAGAGGAATTGAAGATGATAATGCTAAAACTACCAATAATGTGACCAATAATGCAGTATTTGTTGGATCAACTTCAGAATTGCAAAAGTTACTCAAACAAGGTTTTCTAAATAATAAAGATAAACCTTAAGTATATAAATGCGACTGAAATCTCATAGAGCAGTTGAACAGATTGCAAGGAAACATCGCATGGATGAAGGTCTTCTTGATTGGTATGGTAAATCTGAATCAAAAGATAAAAAACCCGGTTGGGTAAATGTTGTAACTGGTGGAACTTGTGCAAGTGATGAACCTGGAGAAGGAGTTCCAAAGTGCGTATCTTCTGAGAAAAGAGCAAATATGACTAAAGCAGAAAGATTATCCGCATCAAATAGAAAAAAGGCAGCAGATCCTGGACAACAAGAAAAATCTGGTGCTGCAAAACCAACAAATGTAAGGACGGAAGAAATGGATCTCCAAGAAGTAAAAGATAAACCAGGTAAAGGAAGTGGCACAAAAGATGCTTGTTATACTAAAGTAAAGTCAAGATATAGTGTTTGGCCAAGTGCATATGCTTCTGGAGCACTTGTCAAATGTCGCAAAGTTGGTGCTGATAATTGGGGAACAAAATCTGAAGATTGTTGGGATGGTTATAAGCAAGAAGGTATAAAGAAGAAAGGTAAGAAAATGGTTCCAAATTGTGTGCCAGTAAAAGAAGAATCGGGTGTAAGATATTGTCCAAAATGTGCAAAAAATGAGACTCGTGATGAATGCAAATACGGTCAAAAGTATTGGGATATGTTCTCAATGCCCATTACTTTGAAGAAGTATACACCAAATACTCCACATCCTGGAAATATGCCAGAAGAAAAGGATCATGAGTATTCAATGGCGCGTTCTGAACTGAACACAATTGCGAATGCTACAAAGAGATTAAAGAAAAAGATGAAAGGGGAAGGTAATATTGAAGCATGGGTTCAGTCAAAGATTACTAAGGCCGCAGATTATATTGATACTGCCGCCGATTACATTGATAGTAGAGAAAGTAAAGTAAATGAGGATATTACTATTGAAGATGCAAATGGTAACACATTTATTAGAATCATTGATATTATTAAGGCAGATCGTTTAGTTAGGGAAGGAATTAGTCCAACTATTTCTGGTGGAAAATCTCCATGGAATTTTCCAGTTCTTCCTAAAGAAAATCCAGAAAATGTTCCCCTTAGATTGATTAAAGGAAAGGAACCAAAATTACCTTTAGCAAAGGGAGAAGGTGGATCTCCCTATGAACCATATAATGCACCAAAAGAAGATCCAAAAAATCCTTATGTTCCTGCACCAAAAAGACCAAAGGTTCAATTGGCACATTATGAATTTGAAGGAAATTATATTGAAGAACAATTAGCAGATACGGATACTGCACAGGAAAAATTTGATAGGAGAGTTAATGCTGCCATGAAAACAAAAGATCCTAGTGCGAGAATAAAAATTCTCAAATCTGCATCAAATATTCATTCAAAAAAAGTAAAGACTCTTGAATCTTTTATGATTGAAGCATCTGCTGCTTGGCAAAGAAAAGAGGGAAAGAATCCTGAGGGTGGTCTAAACAAAAAGGGGATTGCTTCTTACCGCAAAGAGAATCCTGGATCAAACCTCTCGCTTGCGGTTACAACAAAACCTTCC
>Ga0181348_1000530_pt1 | contig 16679 bp, 22 predicted proteins | sample Su13VDMM110DN_FD_130092 | JGI IMG/M metagenome (GOLD analysis project Ga0181348, IMG submission 130092) | Freshwater viral communities from Lake Michigan, USA - Su13.VD.MM110.D.N | ecosystem: Environmental > Aquatic > Freshwater > Lake | place: USA: Michigan | collected 2013-07-16
GCCATTTCAACCTGCAAATGATGAGGCTACTTTAAACGCTGTGTTTAGAGGTGAGAGTGATTTAAATAAGCCATTAACCAACACTGGACCCGTCGAGAAGAAGGCGCGAAAACCTCGCGAGAAGATTCCTATTTCAAATAGGATAATAGAGAAAGAAGCCGGATATATGTCATTTCCATCGAGTGAAGAATATTCACCAATTGGATATGAGGCTGTATCTCAGGTTATGGGTCCATATGGTAAAGTTATTCCACGTTATCGTCGCAATCCTTACGCAAGCGAGAACGAGTCTTCATTGGTTCAGCAAGCAATGGCTCCAAAAAAGGAAGAACCCCAATTCAGCGGGTTCTCCATTGTTTCATCTGGTGGATTCGAGCGAATATAAAAACTACCGTTTGACATACTCCAACGCCTGCATCGGTGAATTACTCATCGCCTCAGCCGTATTCACCAGCTCCTTCAAATCAATATTCGAGAACTTGCTGGTCAAGTAAATATGACGCAACATCGAGGTGCTGATTGGTTTACCAAATACATCATTTAGGCGATGTGTTATCTGGCTCGGCGACAAATGCGTGCTCTTATTATCAAATAGCAGGTAGTCTTGGCTTTCCGGCAATATCGATATCCATTTTTTCAAAATGGCGTAGAGAGGCTTGCTTATCTCGATTGTCTGCGCGCCCTTCGAGTCCTTCGTCTTAAACATATTAAAAATGAACCGTTTATTTTTCATATCCACATAATTATCAACGGCCGTATCGTAGTTCTTGTGCTTGATAATCCAATCCAGAGAACGGCGGGGCGCTTGAAATAATCCGCTCGTAAGCGCGAGCAAAACATAGTTCTGGATTTTCTGTAAATCTGCCATCGATTTTGTGGGTGTTTTATAGAGATGTTTAGCATCCGCTTCCAGCTTCTTGAAAATCGTTTCAACATCCGCGATTTTCAACATATCGGCAAACTTACCCTCAGCCTTCTGGCTCTGCTTCGTTTCGTTATATTCCTTGATATCATCAACCATCAGTTTGCTATACTCGGGCTTGTCAGTTAAAACTACGAGCGCCGATAGTGTGGTTTTTCGCTTATTGAACGGAATATCTTTCAGGTGGTCCATTATTTTCGCGGTGTCATCATATTTGTCGAGGTCGATGCTGTCATCATCTGGGTAGCATTTACGATAAACTGATGTCAATATGCTCTTATAGGTTTTTAGCGAACCTTCGCTGAGATGGGGGCGTTTCTTCTTTAAAATATCGATGAGGTCGGTCATATATAACTTCTGTTTATATTTTGCTAAAGTAATTACAACATTTTTTATCTGGTTATAATGTAAATGCTTATCGAACCATCCACCAGAAAAGGCAAACGCTTTATGGCGACTTACGCAAACGGAAAGGTGGTTCATTTTGGATCTTCTGTCGGCAAGGCGTATATCGACCACGGTGATAAAGCGAAGAGGAAGGCATACTTGGAGCGACACGAACCCAGAGAAATGTGGTCTGATCCATTTAGTCCTGGGTCGCTGTCTCGATATTTACTTTGGGGCGACTCAACCTCTCTTAATGCAAATCATCAGGCGTTTATGCGCAAGTTTCCTCAGACATTGTCTCGGGCTACTGTATAATGGTATATACCTATAAGAATCGATTCAACAAAAAATACGGTTTCAAACCAGACGAACCCCACAGTTTAGCCGACATTTCAAAAATAAGCGGATATAAATTATCTGGCTTACAGACAATATTCGATAAGGGTATCGGTGCTTATAAAACGAATCCAGCCTCTGTGCGCCCATCTGTGAAATCGCCCGAGCAGTGGGCGTTCGCACGAGTTTATAGTGCGGTGATGGGCGGACTTACGGCTCGAATTGATGCTGCGCATTTGATACGAAAATAATACCCCGTATATATATATAATGAAAGCCGTCCTCTTCTTCGAAATGCTCAAACGCTCAATGTTATGTCGAAAAATCCGCGGGGGGTATTATTTTCGCATCTAATCATATATGCCAGATTCGAAGGATAAAAAAAATATTAAAGCCATTTTAGACTCATCATATCAAAACCAAAAAGAGGCCGAAAAAACGCTTGCCAAGAAGGGCTATACATATGATAAGAAATTATCAACTAACCAGAGTAAAGTCTTTATTGATAGCGAGGGTAATCCAAATGTCGTTTTTCGCGGTAGTAAAACCGTCAAAGATTTTTTAATCAGCGACCCACTATTGGCTTTAGGGCTACAAAAATACGACCCGCGTTTTAAAGAGAGTCAGCGCCTCGTAAAAAAAGTTGAAGCCAAGTATAAAAAGCCCGTCGATGCATTCGGTCATTCGCTCGGAGGAACACTCGCCGAAAAATCGGGGGCAAAAGGAAATATAACCACATTCAACAAGGGGGCCGGTCTCGGCGATATTGGCCGAACTATACCAAAAAATCAAACAGACATTCGAACAAAAGCAGATTTTGTTTCGGCATTGGCTTTAACCCAGAAGCATAAGGGCGAACTTATCAATTTAAAGACGCCCGTTCTACAAAATCCGCTTGAAGCTCATGGATTGTCCAATTTAGGCAGATTGCCGTTGTTGGCCCAAATGGTTTCTAATCCGCCAAAAATGGAAGAAGTTCCGACTATTTTTGCTTAGACGCGGAAGATTTAGGAATATTAAACTATATACCCAATATATATAATTTAATGACGAAATACACAATTTACAGAATTACCACCGGCGAGTATCGTTACATCGGTTCAACGAAAGATTTTAATCAGCGCAAGAGCCAGCACAGAGGCAATTGTGGAACACGGGTTTTACCTCTTTACACAATGATAAACGCAAATGGCGGATGGGCCAATTGCTCGATGGTGCCGATTGAGGAGCTCGATTGCGAGCGACGCATAACAGCGCTTATTCGCGAGGAATACTGGCGTCGTCAATATGTGAATACGCTGAATGTAAACCAAGCCTATGTCAGCGAGGAAGAGCGATTGGATCGAAGGAAGGCCTCGAATGCCAAGATAAACGCCGTTTGGGCGCCGAAGAGGTGTTTAGACTACATCCAGTGTGAGTGTGGCGGTGAGTATCAAGCCCACTGCAAGACCGCTCACATTCGAGGTAAGCGCCATGGAGTATTCGTTTTAGGAGCGCTCGCATTGGGCGAGGTGGAATACCAAATATAAGAATCTTTAGGCAATATATAGCAAGCGACTAATTTCATAATCAGCTCCTTCCATTTTATTTGATGACCTCATCAAATGAAATTATTTAGGCAAAAAATTGAAACCATTTAGAGAGAATGTATGATAGATATATATATAATATACTCTAAATAGAAAATGCCAATTTACGAATCACAAAAACGAGCCGTCAAACGATACCACGAAGAACACCGCGACGAATTGCGCGAATATCTCAAAAAATGGCGCGAAGCCAATCCTCCAAGCAAGGAAAAAAACTGTCAATATACGCGAGATTATCGCCTACGTAAGAAGAGAGTCAAATTATTTGAGGACGAAGTTCGGGTCCTCTGTTCTATCGAATTATTTTAAATCATTTTTTACGATTTAAAATCATTTAGGCATTTAGCCAAAAAATTGAAATCATTTAGGAGAAATGTGAGAAATAAACACTTTTGTGAAAACCATTTAAAAACAAATCTTAGTTAGATATATACAAAGATGACCACCTCGACCAAAACTACAGACTTCTGCGACGCTAACCAAATCGAATGGTTTCCTATTAACCTTACCATTGATGGCGCCAAAAAAGAATTAAATCCAATTCAACATAAGACATACGACAACGCAAGACCCAATTTACACGATTTTACGAATACCGATTTAATTAGAGCCAGACAGCACCTATTAAAAACTCAACCTGAACTATTTACGCATTTGTGTATCAATACGAAGCATATACATCACATCGACTTAGATACACCAGATTATGATTCCAGCTTCGATAATATCGCTCATAATACTCCGTGGTTCAAATCGATGACTAAATCATATGGAAAACATATTTTGATTAAAAGCGACGAGGATTTTATACCCGAATCGAGTAGGATGCAGTTTAAAAATGGCGATGTTGGAGGCGTAGAATTACTTTGTGGTGGAGGAAGTTATGCTCCATTTGAAATGATGAATGCAGATAAACCTATAATGATGATATCATCTGGTGATTTGAAATCTGGGCTTATTTGTGATGAAAGAATCAGCAAGACAAAGCCCTCTATTATAAAGGGTAGTATAAACACTGATAAAATGCTGGAATTGGGTGCAATAATCAAAATGGAAGACATCAATTTATACCAGTCGTGGCTTAAAATTATATGGTCGTTGAGAAGCGAGAGCGAGCAATACGAAGAAGTAGCTCGCGAAATATCAAGGCGATCCAAAGCCAAATATGACGATGACGGATTCGATAAAGCCTGGGCTGAATATAAACCAGACCAGTTATCGATAGGAACATTTTATATATTTGCTAAGAACGGAAACGAAAAAAAATATCAAAAAATCATCGAGAAATATACTCCAAAGGTAGAGGTAAAAATAACAGAAGGACGCGATTACGAAAGTGTAAAAGCCTTATTCGAACAAACGCATTTACTCATCAGCAATAAGTCGCTGTTTGTTCGTCAAACTGAAACTGATAATATTATTATGACAAAGACGCAGTTGATTACATCGACGGAGCGTATCAGCTACGACGCGATTGTCAAGGATGAACCAAAATCGAAATGTTTTATTATGGACTGGTTGAAAGATGGCGAAAATCGAATGAAATACGATATGGCCGTATATCCACCTGACATTCAATGCCCCGATTCGGTCTACAATTTATGGCGCCCCTTTGCGATGGAGAGAAAAAATGCGTTTATAAACGACGAAAATGCCGTCTCCATTATCAAGAAGCATATAAAAATTATGTGCGGAAATGACCAATCAGTAGCTGATTATTTTGAATTATGGATAGCCCAGATGATACAGTTTCCATCTGTTAAATCTATTTGTCCTACATTGATAAGCGACGAAGGAGCTGGTAAAGGAACGCTTATGCGACTATTCGAAAAAATGCTTGGAGACGAAAAGATTCTATCAACTTCAAAACCAAGCCAGAATGTATGGGGTAATTTCAACGGCCAAATGAAGAACGCGTTTTTAGTCAATCTTGACGAGATGTCGAAGAAAGAGGGCGACGGTGCTGATGGATATATTAAAGCCCTGATTACAGAGCCAAAGATAACAATCAACGAGAAGGGTATCATACCATATACAATTGCATCTTATCATCGGTTCATTATGACTACCAACAATGAGGACCCGGTAAAGACCAGCAAAAAAGACCGCCGAAAGCTCATCATTCGATCCAGCGACGAGCTTATAGGAAATCGCGATTATTTTGATAAAATGTATGCTATGTTGGAGGACGAAAACGCAGTGAAATCCATCTATGAATATTTCAAAACGCTACCAGGAGCCGACAAGTTTGCCAAGGTCGCAATGCCAGAAACCGAATATCACAAGGACATTAAGGAGGCGCAAATGTCGCCCATCGAATTATGGCTCCGACAGTTTGTAGTAGAAAACATCAATTTGGCATTTGTAGAAAAATCAGCAATGGAGCAATTTGAGGCGTTCAATACATTTAAAGCGGATTCTGGAATACATTTCGAGTGCTCATTGGTATCATTCGGGTTGAAATTGAAAAATCTTAAAATCGATGGTGTTGGTGATGTGATGCATACAAGGTCAGGAAATAAGCGGTCATTCGACATCTCCAAAATGAAGGAGAGTTTTAAAATGGGGTGCTTTCTATAAAAATAAAATAGCCAACCCTTCACAAATTATGCAACCCTTCACCAACCCTTCACACTATTTTTTATTAGTTTTATTATCATTTAGCTCCATTTACAGTCTTATTATTATTATTATTATTAAATGTGAAGGGTGTGAAGGGTGTGAAGGGTTAAAACAGAAATCGTGGGCCAAAAAATAATTATTTTGTTCGAATAATTATTTTTATTTTTGATAGCTAAACAAAAACAGAGGGTTCACCCTGCACCTCTTCACAACCCTTCACATCCAAAAAATTGAAATCTCGGCCTCCTATATATACCATCGATGCCCCTCGCAACAGCCCTCTACATCGCTACGCTCAATGAAGCCGATCTGATCGCACTACGTGTAGCAGAAACGACACTTGGTAAAAACTTTCGAATCAAGGAAACCACGGGCTACATAAAATGGTATAGACAGCGACTACTCGCCTTACCCCCCTATGAGATTCAAACAAGTATTCCAAAAAACAACGCAGATAATGAGTAAAGATGCCTCTACTGTTATAAGCTGTAAAATGCCCAGTGCTACCGGATCCAAACTACGGTCAATTGTATATTGCTCAGGCGCAGATAATGTCATTATAAGAAATAATGATATTATTCGAAGAAGATTTCCATCGCTACTAAATAGACAGCAAAACTAAAAAACAGCACTTGCGTCAATTGTATCATATTATTGTGGTGTGCGTCAAGTTTATAATATTCTGCTTGCCAATCCATTCTATATGATTGTAGGACATTATATCTAAACCGTTATAGGATAATTGGTTATAATCAGTTCTTTCCTTATACTCTTATTCCAGGAGCAAAAAACATCTATATCATTGATTATAAAATCCTTAAACAATTGCCTCGTGGTTGTAGAGTCGTTTATCGTCATTAAAAACTTACCCTTTATACCCATCAATGCCTTCAACAGCCTGTTAAAATCGAACGCCTTCGATTCGGCATAACCAAACTCACTAACCGTATTCTCATATGGCGGGTCTATAAAAAAGAATGTATCTACGCCGTCATATTTACGAATGGCCTCCTCATAATCTACCCCCATAATTGTAGTATCATTTAGCTTGTCTTTCCATTTTTCTAAGTCCTTCAACCATCGATGATATTTTCTATTTTTATATATACGATTTGCTTTTACGACTGGCTTATTGCAAAACCCACAGGATACTATTATTTTATATCGAATAATTTCATTCTGTATTATATTCTCGGTTGGTTGTAGGTAAAATGTTTTAGTTTCTTCTACTGACTGCGGGTTAGGATAGGTGCTGATATCAAGGGGCGCATCAATGATCAGATTAAAGGACTTCGTGGTGTTTTTGTCTAAATCATTTAGCACGTTGTTTTTTGCCTTCTGCTTATTAAAAAATATAGCACCAGAACCAGCGAACAGTTCAACGTATGTCTCGTGTGCTGGTATCATAGGTATGATTTTATGCCGAATAGTATATTTGTTGCCTTGCCTGCAATAGGGTGGGGGTAATTTGCCAATCATATATAATAGAGTTGCTGTTATATAAAATACAGTTTCAATAAAAAAGCAAAGCAGGTGGCTGTTGTTTTGGCGCCTCCTTTGCGGGTGGCGCTCCATTGCTCGAACGCTTGACATACACGACTTCCTCCTCGCTCGACTCGGGTTCTTCGACATATCGAATCGGCTTCTTCTTCTTCGGCGCAACTTTAACGGGCTTCGCTTGCACCGGAGGAGCAACTTCCGCCTCCTCGTCAGTAGAGAGCGAATCAACGCCATACGCATCCATAATGGCGGTCTTCTTCTTTTCTTGTAGGGCGACCTTCTTGTTAAAGGCCTTCTCGGTCAACGCGTCCTTCACCAGTTTGTTCTGGGCCCGAATCTCGGCGAGCTTAATACGCCCCTTCTCCAAGTTGCTCATTATGTTAGGATGCTTGCCACGCTTATCTATTTTAGGCGCTTCAACGGCCTCAGCCGGCGGATCCGGCACAACAGGTTCTGCTAAATTATTCACGGGTTCAGCAATAATCTCATCGGTTTTTACGAGAAGTTTCTTCTTGGGCGGGGGTTTAGACATATAAATAAGCTCGATAAATAAACTCGTAATTTTACAAAAAATGTTCTAAATACAATTTATAGATGGATAAACAAATCAAGGCAGAAATCAAAGGACTAATCAAGGCCGGCTTTCCGGAGGATATCGCGATTATCACGGCTTGCGCGAATGCCGGAAAACCCGAACACGCGCTGGAATATTTAGAAGAGCTTAACGATGACCAACAAGATATTATGCAAGCAATAGAACTGATGGGTATGCGACCGTTCCACGAAGTTGTGGAAGGCGGAACAATCGCAACGTGCACAAGCATCACTACAGATGAGGCGATAAAGATAACACACCACGAATTGGAGCCAATCAATGAAATGATTTTAATAACATCTCCACAATGTGGAGACGCAAGCGGAAACCTACAATAGTTTTTATGACTCTATGATATAGGATGATAAAAACAAAGACTCGATTATTCAATCTCAGCTCAGCCGTTGGCTGTATAAACGGCGATTTCCAGAGTCGCGTTCAAGTCGATTTACCGGACTTAACCTTTCATATGGACCATATACAGAACGCCTACCTCAGTGTAGTGCACGCCGAGGTGCCGAACTCGTTCTATATCGTCAATTACACGAATAACCAGTTCGTTCTGGATGGAATAACATACACGCTCACGAGAGGCAACTACAATGTAAATACGTTTATAACGATGATAACCGCCCTACTACCTGCGGGGTATAGTTTCACATATTCGAGCATAACAACCAAGCTGATAATGACACATACAACAACGCCTTTCACAGTCAATGCTTCATCGTCGAGTTCAACAGTCAATAGCATAATGGGTTTAGGAGTAATCGATCTGACGGGGCTCAGCGTTGCGTTTCCAAATGTGGTGAACTTCATACCCCTGCAACGAATCAATTTTAGGAGTTCTTATTTCAATTTCGGGTGCTTTAACACGACGGATGGGTCGAGTGATATTTTTTTACCGCTCCAAAACAACGCAGGACAGAACAGCATCATCAACTATAATAACCAGACACAGAACAAGTTTCTCATCCAAGACCGCAATATAACCAGCTTCACCATAACCGTCACTGATGACCGAGGTCAGATGGTCAATTTCAATGGAGTCGCGTGGCTGATGACAATTCAAATTGACATTGATTACCTCGAAGTGGTGAAGACCCAGGAGCTGACATTTAGCAATATTGTGAATGGTAGAGTGTAATTATAAAATTATTTTCTATATGCTTATGATATAATGTTTCCTTCCTCCGCAATGGGTTTACCCGCTTCTTTAAAGTTCGACTTGCCTCCGTCGATGAGTGAGTCATCTCGCTCATACTCTGTCAATGTCGCCCCCGACGGTATCACTAAAGTCGATGGCCCTATCGATATCATCAGTTTCACAGCCAACCAAGCCGTCCAGAAGCCTTTCACTTCGCAGATGGTCAGCTTCACTATTCCTTCCGGAATGAGCGACTCGGTCTTCCTCGACCCCGTCAAGACCACACTGTCATTCACGCTGCTCTACACAGTCGGCACGGCATCGTCTGTCACGAATGGTGTAGTTCAAATGCTTTCATCGGCTGCATCGTGGATAGATACCCTCGTTTTGGTTAGTAACAACACTCCGATCGAAACAATCAACAACTATGGTCTGCTCCAAAACTTTATGCTCCAAAATACAGTCAATCAGTCCGAGCGAAGCGGCGGCATTTCGATAGCAATGGGTGCCGACTCGAGCTCTGCCGCCGGAATTGAATTGGCGAACGCAACAACCGGAACATACAGATACAATTTCTGCATTCCTTTGATGTCAGTCATCGGTGTCAATACTGATAATAAACTGTTTCCTATTGGCTCGGTGAATAACCTCCAACTCCAACTTACCACCGCCGCGCTTACACCAATTGTAGCGTATGCCACAGCTGTCGCGACAAACGTTGTTTTATCAGCGGTTTCATTAAGCGAGTTCCGTATCAATATGCAATACGTTGATGTTGGCGACGCGGCCGCGCAAATGTTGCGCTCCACACTCCAAGACGGAAAATGGTATTTAAAATCAACCACCTATACCAATTCCAGTGTGAATATTCCTTCTGGGTCTTCGGGCAGCCAGCAATTATTGCTGCAAATCCGAAATTCTTCCGTGAAAAGCTGCATACATCAGTTCGGTTGTTCAAATGCAGACGCAACTCAGTCATTGGTGACGCCCAACGGATATTATGACGCAATCAACCCCGGCTTGTCGCAAAGACAGCTCCAAGTTGGTGGAGCGTTCTACCCCAATCTCAGTTTGAATGACTGTCAAAGGCCTAAACTCCTCAGTGGGCCTAAAATTATATCCAAAAGATATGATAGTCTTTGTTATTAACAAAGGCAACACATCCAAATTGCGGGAAACCCCTCAAGGTATGAAATACTAAACCATAATGGAAACATATGGTGGCGAATGCTAATAACATTCGGTATAGTAATAATTTTTATATTATAGGGCAATCCGCAGCCAGTCTTCTAAGTCCGTTATGATAGGATATGAAGGCGGTTCAACGACTAAATGCCTGTGGTGCGCAAATGAAAGTCTAACCAACTCGATGCGTAATAAGATATAGTCTAATCCTACCCGAGAGGGTATCTGCCCCTTTAAAAAAGGCAGGACATTGTGATACGAGGAAATGCGTATCGATTATAATGTGGTATATTTTGTAAGGGTAATAAGGCTGAGGCCTACCCCTACCTCATCCAATCTTTGGGTGGTGGAATCGCGAAATCTCTCGGCACTGTTATTACCAGAGAGATGTATAACAGCGTCGGCGGTATTGCCGCTGTGCCCGCAAATAGTGATAACACACTCAAGTTAATCGCTACTGCTTCTCGTGCCGCGCCTACTGGCTCAGACGGTGGAGCTGTGTCTGTGTTGAAATATCCTTCTTCCGCATTTTACGGGTATGACTTGGAGAAGTCGAGCGGTGTGCTGTTCCAAGGAATTAACACAAGAGCATCTCCACCCTTCCTAAATCTGTTTTTGCAATCTGCTACTAATGCCTCTATTATTTGCCAGGCCTGGGGCATCAGTGATGTAGTGTTAGTCTTCGATACTATCGCGAAACAGATCCAAGCATTCATATAAACAAAGCGCTCGATAACAAGAGCGGGGCGTAGCCCCGTGGCGCGAAGCGCCCGAGCGAAGCGAGTATAACTAAACAGTTTATGGACGCATAAACGACGTGGTTAATGGAAAGCATAGCGACAGGGTGTTTAAACCGGGTTTTTACCGGTTGGTGTAGTTAAACTATGGTATTTTTGACCGTGCGGACAATAAAATTAATTTTATTGCGCCCCGTGTCAATTGTTTAGTTAAATTAACCCGCCTTTATGAGCCCATAAACGCCCCAGTTAATCCGGCGGGCGCTCCAATCGTCGAGCGGACATCGATGAACACGCTCGCTGTCGCTCGCTCTGGGGGCTACGCCCCCGCATTTAGCAATGCGTAAATTAAACAGAGATTTTTATCTCCGGTTATTAAAATGGATACACCACAAACGCGCAAAGAATATGACCACCAATATTATCTAAAAAAGAAACTGGCCAAGCAAACAGACGCCAAATCATTCTTCATAAAGAACCCGTCGCAAACCTACACGATGGTTCGTCGAAACAACATCGAGCGAAAACTGAAAGACAACGAAGCGAGAGTCGAGGCATATAGAGCGTTTTTAAAATCTAAGGAAACTGTATAATGTCGATAGAGATTAAACATAACGACGCACCGAAACTCAGGAAACCAAAGTTCACCGTTGATACCGAGCTACATAATAAACTGAATGACTACGAAATTACCAAGCTAATGAACCGCCACAACTTCACGCTCTATTTAGGCAAGGCCGGATCCGGCAAATCAACATTGCTAATTTCAATGCTGAACACACCGTCTCTCTTCAAAGGCGTTTATCATACCATCATATTATTTTGTCCACCCAATTCGCGAGCCAGTATCAAGGACGATTTTTGGAGCGTCTTACCAGATGACCAAATATATGACGAGCTTAATATCGACACACTAACCGAGGCATATGACATAGCACAGGCAAACGCTGCGGAGGGCTTCAAGACTCTGATCGTTCTTGATGATGTCCAGAAGGCGTTGAAAGGCCCGTGCGAGAAGTTGCTATTATCGATGGTGAATAACCGCCGACACAATTTTTTATCTATCTGGCTCGCGTGTCAAACTTTCAACTCTATTCCGCGACAAGTTCGCCAAGGTCTCACAGACTTATTCATCTTTAAAGTGGGTGGAGTGGAAATGAAAAATATCTTGGACGAAGTAGTAGAGCTCGATCCAGATGTATTTAGACAAATTACAAAAATGGCCTATACGAAGCCCCACGACTTCCTGTATATCAATCACGCAACTCAGCGCTTGTTTCATAACTTCGACGAGATTATTATCCGCACATAGATTATAATGCCTACCGTTAAAGGATTCTTTCGAAAATTGGGTAGTGATACCAAAAAGTTCTTCTCCAAAGGAGGCGTAGCCGACGTTGGCCTCCGCAAGTTTGGAAACACATTATCAAAGGTTGGAGGCGTCGCTCAATCACTCGCTCCGCTCGCCGCCGTCGTCGCACCCGAGTTCGCCATTCCGTTAATGGCTGGAGGCGCATTGGCCAAGGTTGGAGGCTCTACCGCAAACGCTGTTCGCAGAGGGGTTCAAGCAGGAAAGGGCATCGAAGCCAAAACCGCCAACGCTGTCAGTGCTATAACCTCTGGTATCGAAGCAGGCAAGCCAGCAACTGGCGAACTCGGTATGAACTTCGCATAAACGAATATTATTATAACAATTTGTATTTGTTATTATATAATGGCTCAACAAACAAAGAGAAGGTTTAATGTCGTGCTCGATACTTACAATACAGCCAGTTTTACAGGCCTCCAATTTGACGCAACATTTCAGGTAGATTTAAAACGCCTTGTTCAGAACCCAGAAGATTTAGCAAAGCCATATAAAATTACATTTTCCTATTATATGCAAAATGGCGCATTTGCAAACACATTATTAGTCGCGACTGCTCTTTACTCATTGAACATAGGTATGCGTCGAAAAAATTATATCCAGAATTACAACCAACCAGAAACCTACGCTGGAAATATTCAGGCTGAGTTAATAACATCGGGTTCAGGATTTGGTGTATCCAGAATGTTTGCTCGACCAGAAGATAACCATCCATTTTATGTTGATAACTTAACCAATTTAACAGAAGTTCAACTAACGACCTATGTCAATTCAACCGGAATTATAGTCAATCCTACAAACCAAAGCTCTTATAATAACCTAACTAAATATTTTGTCTATTTGCATTTCGAAGAAGCATAATTTTTATGTATCGTAATAATATAATGGCAACTAAGCGTAATTTCAATGTGGTTTTAGATATCTACAATACTGCTTCATGGACAGGAAAACAGTTTAATCCTATATTTCAAGTGGATTTGAAACGCCTCGTGCAAAATCCTTCCGATTTAGCAAAACCTTATAAGATATCATTTTCATATTATATGCAAGGAGGATTATTTGCTACTTCTACTTTATCATCAACTGTTCTCTATGCACTCCATATTGATTTACGAAGACAGAACAGCATTCAAAATTATAATAAGCCTCTCACATATGCTGGTAATTTAATACCAACTCTTATACCAAATGCTGCAACACCAACTCAATTGGCTTTGATCGCCAGGCCGTTAGATAACCACGAGTTTTACGTTGATAATCTAACCAATCTAATTGAGATTGAAATGATGACAATTATAGCGTCATCTGGTGCAGTTTTCAATGCTGCTGATGGAGCAACTATCAATAACATTACCAAATATATTGTGTATATGCATTTTGAGGAACTGTGAAAATCCAATGTTTATAATATAGTCAAAATCTATATTATGAGCAACAACTACGGCTTCGAGCCAACTCTCGACGGACTAAATAATATAGACGCCGACTCGACAATAACAACCGATATAATCTGTGATAATTTAACAGTCAATGTTTCCGGAACTGCGCCAACGATGGCATCGTTTGATAACTCAACCCATTTAGCAACTACTGCATTTGTGAATAGTCATGCATCGGCGAATTACGTGACCATTGGAACTACTCAAACGATAACTGGTGAAAAAACTTTTTCAAATACTAATACAATCGTTTCAGGAACTTTAAAAAATGACAGCCTTCAAGGTTCAACAACTGTTTCAACCCAAAACATAGCAACAACCCAAACAAGCGGTATTTTAAACATAGCATCTTTAGCCGGTCGTAGTGGAGCGGTAAATATCAATACCGGTGCAACTTCAATAGCCGCCGTTAATATTTCAAGCGCAACTACTGGAAATGCACCGATTACTATCGGATCGGCTTCTTCTACAACTCAAACAGCAACCCATAACGCAATATCAACATTCACCGCAGCGAATACTTATACAACTGGAACGCTTAACTGCAGTAATTTGTCGGGTCTGGCTTTAAATGTAATAGACGACTCGAACCTTTCTAATGTCACCATTGATGGAGTCTCAATTTTCAATGATATAGCAACGTTCAATTTAGGCGCTACTTTCAACTCAGTTCTACCAACTTCGACTGTCGTTCCGGTATCTGGGCCAGATTTAACAAATAAAACCTATGTCGATTCGGTGGTTCCTGCATCTATTTTACCATTGAATAATACATTTACTGGAACTAACACCTTTAATAATACGCTCGATGTAGTCATCAGTGCTGTTAATAAGCTAAGCATTTCAAGTTCAAGCATAACACTCAATCCAACAACAACTATCACAAATCAAATCGGAGGAGTGAGCAAAATGACTATTAACAGCACGACAACAACTATTGATAATAGTAGTTTTTTACAAAATCAAATTGGCGGGGTAAATAAACTATATATTTCAAATACTAATATAACCACCAATCCTACAACAACAAGCGATTTTCAAATCAACAGCAATACTATAATTAGTTTATCAGCAGGTGATGCTACCTTTAACCCATCGACCTCAGTATCAACTAAAATAGGAGGTGTTTTTAAAATACAGACTACAAGCACAGCAATAACCAATTATGTTCCAACTATCAATTCTGGACTAACCTATCCTTTAACAACCGATACACAAATAGGATATACCAATTCAACTACAACATCGACCAGGATGTCAGTAGCCAACACAACAACTGATATCGCCTCAATAGCCATAACACAGAAGGGCTGTTATATCGTAGAGGGTAATTATTTATTTACAGGAACAGCAACATCTCTCAATCATGTGTTCTTAGGATTAAGCACTACATCGGTTACGTTTGATACAAATCGACAGACTGTTACTACGAGCGCCAATTTAGCTACTTTAACAGGCGCTCATATAACAAGTGTTTTTAATATCAACAATACATCAACAACAATCTATTTAATAGGCAGAGTTACTTCCAATTTGGGGGCATCAACATTGCAGACTAATTATCTTTCAATAACCAAAATAGCATAATTATAATGTCTGTATTTATCATAATGGATAATAACGTAATTGTTAGCATTGCGCAAAATAAAATACTTAGCGATTTGTGTTTAAAATGGTATTTAGAAACAGACGATGAACAGAAGCAACTTATTTTTGATGAAATCCAAAATACTCACAAAAGTTTCTATACAGATGAAAAATAATATTTAGCTATACTATAATGGCCTCATCCGCATTCTGCTATGTGAATCCAAAACACTCTTTGGCTGCCGACGTCAAAGTCAATACTCTGGTAAATCAAATTATCCAGAAGGTAAGCGATATTCCAAACCACACTGAATATAAACACAATATGGAATTGTTAAAGATGGTGTGCTCCATTCTCGAACAAGAGGTCGATAACAAAAAAAACAAGATTAAAATCGACAAGAAGGATATCGTATTCCGTGTCTGGGGGCGTCTCTTCGATTCGATGAAACCCGCCGACATCAAGGATTTAGAAGCAAATATCCAATACCTCTGGGAAAATGGCCAGATAAAAAGGAAAGGGTTTCTTAAAATTGCTATTGCGTCGGTGTGCGACTGGATTAGACGCCGTATTCTCTAAATGTGTTGCTTGGGTGAATGATTATGTCGTCCAGCATTTGGTCGACACATTTTTGAGAACACTCGGCGCACCATTGCGTTTAATCGTGGTTGTCGATACAATAATGAACCTCTCAGGCTGGACTGTTCTACAAATGGTTTTAGCAAAATATGGAATCGATTTTTTAACGAATTACATATTTTGGTTGGCATTATTATAATCATATAATATATAATGCCAAACGCTATAAGAGTTATGTCAAAAAACGATTTAGCCAGATTACCAGAATTACCAAAAATGATTGGTATGGGTGGTATTCGAAAACCCCCAGAATTACCTCAATTGGCCAGAAGTATTGGTCTTGGTGGAATCCGTGTTAAACCTATTGTAGGAAAACCCAATTTTTATTAAATAATAATATGTGTTGTTATTATATATGCCACCAAAAACGAAGAAACCGAAAGCCCCGAGAAAGAAGGGCCTCAAACAGAAGCAGAAGCAAATGGTGCGAACCAGCGTTAAAGTCAATGTTCAGTCAGCAGGCGGATCCGGTGCGGGTGGTTCTATACCGCCTACCTCTGGCGTTCCAAGTGCATTTAACGAAGCACGTTTAGCGAGTCTTATCGAGCAGATTGGTCGTCGAGTTCCGGTTCAGCAACCCGTTTATGTTCCGTCTGGTATGCCTATTCAGTTCTCCAGATCGGAAGA
>Ga0181348_1000531_pt1 | contig 16633 bp, 16 predicted proteins | sample Su13VDMM110DN_FD_130092 | JGI IMG/M metagenome (GOLD analysis project Ga0181348, IMG submission 130092) | Freshwater viral communities from Lake Michigan, USA - Su13.VD.MM110.D.N | ecosystem: Environmental > Aquatic > Freshwater > Lake | place: USA: Michigan | collected 2013-07-16
CTGATTGTAGCGTTCAATACGATTGGGGTGTCCAGAATACACTTCGGGCAAGCGACTGGCATAGTTGCGATAGGCCACATCTGCATGTCCACGCATGGGATCTCTACCGTCATTGCGTCCGTAGCCAGGCAGGCCGTCGGCACTTTTGCCCGAAAGTGGACTGAGTTCTCCGCCTACATTGGCCACTTTGAAGTACTTGCGCCAGCCTTTCTTTTCTGTGTCTGCCATTTAATGATCCTGAATTGCCATCATATACTTATGTTAGGCCTGGCTTGTTTGCAAGATTCTGCTCAGCAGGCCATTTTGTGTTTGATTTAGTGTGACCAATTGCTGCAGCATCAGGCTGTTTTGCTGAGCCACAGTGGATGGTTGTTGTGGTTGTTCCGATGTAGTTGCAGCAGGTGCAGCAGGTAACGCAGCAGTGGTACCAGGAGCAGCTGCCACAGGAGTGGGCACACCACTGGGTCCTGCCATGCCACCAGGTGACAGTGTTCCTGTACCTGTTATACTGGCAACCAAGGCAGGAATATTACCGGACATGACACTGGCTTCATTCTTTCTGTATTTTTCAGTCATCAACTGATACACTTCGTCCATGCTGCGTTCTTTGCCCTTGTTGAAGTATATTTCAGGATTGGCCTTGGCTGCTGCAGGATCAAACTTGGCAGCACTCTGTGTGGGGTCACGGTCTTTGGCACCCAAAAATTTGGTAGCTCCGCCTGCACCCAAGAAATGTCCCATGTACAGATCAGCGCCGCTGACTCCGCGACCCAGATTTTTTTCCATCTGTGACTTTTGATCTTGCGAAAACTTGGCCATGGCTTCGGTGGATTTGGCAGGATCAAATCTTTCTGCACCTGATCCCTTGCGTCCTGTGACACCTTCATAGCTGCTTTCTAAAAATTGAAATAGACCACCAGCACTGCTTCGAGTATTTTTGGCTCTGGGATCTCCACCTGACTCCAGCATGGCCACTGTGCGCATGTAGGTGGTCATGTCTGTACTGCTGGGAGCGCGACCAGCAACGCCACCTGGGGTACCTGCTACACTTGGAGCACCGGGTGTGCCCGGTTGCCTAGCAGCTCCTGCATAGAATTTTTGGGGGTCAACTCTGGTGCCATCTGGCAACTTTATTTCGTGGTGCAGGTGTGCACCTGTGCTCTTGCCTGTGTTGCCCACAGTGCCAACCTGTTGACCAGCCTTGACCACATCACCGGTCTTGATCATGGTCTTGTCCAGGTGAGCCAAGATGTGTTTGACTCCTGTTATGGTATCAGTGACCTCAACATAATTGCCGTAGCCCTTGGGATCACTCAAGACCTTGGCCATGCCTGAGATGGGAGCCATGACCTTGTCACCAATTTTGCCTGCTAAATCAGCAGCACCGTGATATGTTTTGCCATCGTTACGCATCATGCCGCTGGTCACATTCATTTTTTCCAGGGGAGCCACTAGTGTTCCAATTTTGGCAGCCAGTTCAGGACTCACATCAGCAGAAGGTGGATGTGGATGAGCATGATCATGTTCGGTCAGGGCAGATTGAACTTGACCAGATGCTGCACCACCGGGTATGGCACCCATTCGGACAAGCTTTTTGATTTCATCTCTGATTTCAATCAGTGTGACCTGTACCTTGTTACCAAACACAACTCCAGAATCAATTGGCCCTGCTGCAGCAGGTGTTCCTGGGGCCGCAGGTGTTCCTGGTGCCACAGTCAGTTGGCTTGCATACTGCTTAGCCGCTGCCTGCTTTTCATCATATTCCCGTTGTCGGCGTTGTTCATTGGTTTCGCCCGGAAAGCGTGCATCGTAAGCTGATTGTTTTGCTGCTGTTTTTTGTGCAGCAGTTTGAGGTGCTGCACCAGCTGTAGGTGTCCCTGGTGCTCCCAGGGCTGTGCCTGCCATTGGTGTCCCTGGGGCTGTGCCTGCCACTGGTGTCCCTGGGGCTGTGCCCATTGGATTGATACCTTCACCAGGACCTGTGTATCTCGGATCATTGCGCTGTGTTATAGTTCTTTGAATTGTGGTTCTGGCATCAGCTGGTTTGCCAATCGCAGTCTGTGGTAAAATACTGGTTACAGCTGCCACTCCTCTTGCAAATCCCGCCATGGCTTCTGTGGCTGGCAACACACCCATTTGTACAAAACCTTGCATGGCAGCACGAGTATCCAAGTTGGCAACTTCACCCTTTACTTGCGCTGCTGTTGCAGCTTCGTTCATGATGATCTGACGTTCTTGTTCTGTATTGGCCGCTTGCAAACGTTTACCAAACTGACCACTGACCTTAAGCGAATCTTGTAATGCACCGTAATCTAGTCCCTGAAACACCTTGCCAAACTGTCCAAATGCTGCTTGCGTTCCGCCAGCACCTTTGAGTGCTGTGTCAACTTCTTTCATGATTGCTTCAGTTTTTTGCGCAGCGGTCAGGGCAGCATCATTCATGATTTCGCTGCCCTTAGTACCAATTAGTTTAGACAGCTCCAAACCTGGACCTTCGCTTATGAAACCGCTGGCCATTGCAGCAACGCCCTCTGCAACTTGTTTGCCACCAGCGCCAAGACTTGACAGCATGTTAAAGGTTTCCAGCTGTGTTTTGGCTATTTTCTTTTCTGCATCAGTACCCGACGCTGCTGTCTGTTCTTGTTTGAATCTGAACTGCTCAATGGCCATGGCACGATTACGTGCTGCTTCTTGTTCTTTGCGTGTTGCACCTGTAATTTTGGTAATGGCATCAGTTTCTTTTACATATTCACCAATACTGGCAGCAATTTCTTTGGTGCTCTTATTTTGTACTCCGCCAATTCTGGTTTGTAAGGTTATGTAGGCGGCAGCACTTTCTCGCTGTTCTTCCATGCTGATGCCCATGGACAAGAACTGTTCTCTCAGACCAGAATCTTTGATCTCACCAGAAATTTTACCTAGAGCACGAGCACCACTTGCCACATTGCCTTTGAACATGGCCAGGCTCTGCGAATTGGCAGCTATAATACCTGTCAGCTTGCTCAGTTCGTCACTGCCCAAACTGAACTGCTGCATCATGTCATACACACCTTGAATGCCGTCTGATGCTGCTGCACCAGATTGGGCCATATCTTTGTGTGCCTTGTACAACTTGTCACTTTGTGCCACAGCAGCAGTGGCATATTTGCTCAGACCCACTGCCAGCAACGACACTGCTTTGGCTACTGGACCACCAATTGTTGACGCAAATTTTGCCACAGCAGTAACACCACTGTCAGCAGCTTGAGCAAATCCGCTTAGGCCTTCCATGCCCTTGTACAACTCGCCACCAAGTTTAACCGCAGCAGTTCCTAACTCTTGTAGGCCTCTGACTGCTGCTTGTTCGTGGATTTTTCTTGTGGCCAAGCGAACACCGAGTGCTTCTTGTTCAGTGGCTCCTGCTTTTCGTGCGTTTTTGACAGCTTCTTCTTCGGCTCGGCGGGCAGCATTACCGAACATTTTAACCACACCATCAGAGAACTTTTTCTCAACAGTTCCCTGAAGGCTTCGAGGTAGGACGTCGCCTAAAATAGAACCCAGCGCCGATGACGCCTTGTTCAGCCGTTCCAGCTCTAGGGTCAGTTGCCTAACTTGTTCTTCGAGTTCTTTTTGATCAGCCATGCTTTTCCGTGGTAAGTATTATGAATATTTACCTAAGGATTTTCCATGAGTTCTAATCCACTTGCAAAGTTTTTCAGACAACCTGCCATCTACGCACGCCTGCCCAGCGGCGGCAAGAACTGGCCTGTCGGTACCATAAACATGCCGCCCAACAGTGAACTGCCTATTCTGCCCATGACAGCCATAGACGAAATCACTTATCGCACACCCGATGCCCTGTTCAACGGCGAAGCTGTGACAGGTGTCATACAGAGCTGTGTGCCCAGTATCAAGAATGCCTGGGCCACTCCCAGTATTGACGTGGATACAATATTGGTTGCCATACGTATTGCCAGCTACGGGCACGAAATGGAGATTGGCACCAAGTGTCCCAAGTGCGGTGAAGAACACGAATTTGGTCTGGATCTACGCACAGTGATCGACAATTTCAAGCCTGCAGACTATGCAGCAACCTTGAAGAAAGGTGATCTGGAGTTTTATTTCAGACCCTTGAACTACAGGGAAATGACCGAAAACAGTCTCATGCAGTTTGAACAACAGAAAACTCTGCAGCAGGTGAACGAAACAGACGGTCTGGAAGAATCTGAAAAGATGACCAGACTCAATGCCATGATGAAAAAACTTGTGGAAGTCACTGTGCGAGCCATGAGTCAGAGCATAATGGAAATACGTACACCTGATGCAGTGGTGTCAGATCGTATGCACATTGATCAATTTCTTGCCAACTGTGAGCGTGGTATTTTCAACAGTGTGAGAGATCATGTGATTGAACTCAGAGAAAAAAGTGAGTTGAAACCGCTAGATCTCACTTGTCCTTCATGTACCAACCAGTATCAACAGACCTTTACCTTGGACATGGCAAGTTTTTTCGCAGCCGCCTCTTAGCATCTGACCCTCAAGAAATTGTCAAAGTGATTGAGGGCATGGATGCGGAGGCCAAAGACATCCGTAATGAAAATCTCAAGATGTGTTGGTACATGCGAGGCGGCGTTACCTACAACGAAGTGATGAACCTCAGTCATGAAGAACGCGGCATGATCGGTGCCATCATCAAAGAAAATTTGGAAACTACCAAAAAAACTGGACTGAACTTTTTCTAACATGAATTTTGAACTGGCCCAACAACACATTGAACAGTGGATCATGGACTTTGTAGAAAAGCCCAATCCACTATTAAACAATTGGCCGCCGTGTCCCTATGCCAGGCAGGCCAGAATAAACAACCGTATCAGCATCAGGACCGGTTGTTTCAATCCCATTGATGATCTCAAACAGGTAATTATGGGTGACCATGATGTCCTGCTGTATGTGTATGAGCGTGAACGCTGGTCAGCTGACGAGTTTAATCAGCTGGTTGACATAGCTAACATGACACATTTATCAGCACAAGGTTTATTTGCCTTGGCAGATCATCCTGACGATGTGGAAACAGTTATGGGTGTTGTAATGAATCAAGGCACTTATGCTATTGTGTTTGTGCAAGATCTTGTCAAACTGGATCAAGCAGCCAAACAGTTGGCCAACAAGCACTTTTATACAGATTGGCCCGAAGAGTATCTTAGGGTATTATTTGCTGGTAGAGAGGATCCAAGACTATGACATGGTCAGTACATCAGCATTGGGATCCGTTAAAAGTCTGCGTAGTTGGCCGAAGTTATCCGCAAGAATTTTATTCGTGGATAACTGTTCCGCATGTGCGTGAACTATTTGAAAAAATAGCAATCGAAACTGAGGAAGATTATCAGGGTGTAATTAAAAAATTGGAAGAATTTGGTGTAGAGGTACTTAGACCAAATCTTCCGAAAACTAATTTTAGTAATGGCAAGTATTTGCAACCACCTATGACTCCTAGAGATTACATGATCATGATTGGTGATACTTTCTACGAAAATTACAGTTTTGATTTTGCAAAAAGTTATCAAAACATTCAAGACCCGGGTTGGCCCAATTGTGAAAACTTAGAAGAATTTTTACTTTTACCAAAGCACATACAAGACGAATGTGTTGAAGTGCATGAATTAGATTTGATTAAGGCTGATCAATATTCCTTGTACCAAGATATCTACGCTCGTGTTAGAGCCGAAGGCAATACTATTAAAAGTTATGCTTACAATCCTGTGTTGTTAAACGGTGCTCAAGTATCAAGGATAGGAAAAGATTTATATTTTGGTACACATTCCTATGACCAGAATCTCACTGATTATAAAAAATTTGTCAATAACGAGTTTGCCAACACACGAAATCATATTGTCAATACTGGTGGTCATGGAGATGCTGTTTACTGTCCAGTAGCGCCTGGATTAATCATAAGTTTATGCGATGTGCCCACTTATGCCGATACTTTTCCTGGGTGGGAAGTTGTTTATTTGCCTGGGCAAAGCTGGCAATCAATTGGCGCTTTTTTTGATTTGAAACTAAAAAACAAAGGCAAATGGTGGATACCAGGATTTGAATACGATCAAGATGTAATTGACACAGTCGAGACTTGGCTTGATCATTGGGTAGGATATGTGGAAGAGACTGTATTTGATGTCAACATGTTGATAATTGATCCAAAAAATGTCATGGTGTTCAACTACAACAAACAAGTTTTTGATGCGTTAGAGCGTTACGGTATTACTCCGCATGTGGTGCCTTTTAGACACAGATATTTTTGGGACGGCGGCATACATTGCATAACTGCTGACTTGTGTCGACAAGGTTCACAGCAAAATTATTTTCCTGAGAGATCATGACGTATCAATACGCAAGAATTGACTTGGCTAAAACTACATATCAGCCCACAGTAGACTATCGTTACTTGTCAGCAAACGATGAATCAATTGTTGAACTAAACAATATCTACAGAACCTACTGCATTTACAAACATTTTGCCAGTGTAATGCCTATGTTCCTTAGGCAGTACACAGACCCAATGACGGATATCATTGGCTATTACGACAACAATCAGCTGGTAGCGTTTAGTTTGATTAAACGATTTGACAATGATAACGCATTATGCGAGCAGTTTGCGTGGACATATCATAAGCCACGAATGCGATTAGGAATAGAAAGCCTGATAACCGAATGTGCTATCTATCGCGAACGTGGCTTCCAATATCTCTACTTAGATCAAGCACACTTATATAAACAAGGCCTTGAAGGCTTTGAATTACTGGGACCACATCAATAATGGACATATATCATATTTGGGCAAATAAAGCAGGCGAAATATCAGACTTAGATTGGGTTGCTAATATGCGTGGCTTCCTCCAGCATTTAGTAGATGAGAACAAGATGGAATCTTTCAGAATTACAAGATGCAAAATGGGATTCAGATCCATAGCCGACATGCCAGAATGGCATATCATGATGGAGTTTACCGACATGGCACAGATGGACAATGCATTCAAACGAGTGGCTCCACTTGAAGGTGACTTAGAAAACAAACACCGATCATTCAATCAATTTGTCAGCGGCGATATTCAACATGCCCTGTTTAGGGACTGGCCTGACCAGCTATGAAAAATGCCATCTGTTTGGCTGCCAACAACACAGTGGGCTGTACTTTTTTAGATTGGAGTCTACATTTTGTAACTGGTCAAACAGAATATTATCACATCAACAACAGTACATGGATTCCGTTAGTTAATGATCCCTTGAGTTATGGACAAGTTGAAAACGCACACGGTCATAGAAAAAATTCTGTGTCAGGATCTCAAGCCGCACAACAATTGATATCTGATCTACAGAAACACTACAATGTCCAGGCTGTTTATACTTTTAGTGCGTATCCAGAACAGATAGACATTATTTGTCAACAAAACAACACAACAGTTGATCAACTGCATGATCAATCAACCTTGGACTTTGTTAGGCAACAACGGTATCTGGATTTTGATCAGTTGATAAAAAACTGTCTGGATTCTGAATTGACTGTGATATATGTGTATGCTGATCCCAAAGTGGTTGGTTACTTCTGGAATCATCGTAACATACAGCGCATGGTATTTTCGTCCGATGAAGCACATTCAATCAAAGACTTAGAAAACGAAAACGAAAATATATTTTTTCAGCACAGCAAAGATCATTGGCAATCACTGCAGTTGAACAACATCTGGGACGTGAGAGAACGCATAGCATTAAACATACGCCCATTTGACACAAAAGATTTTTGGAATGTCAGCTCAGTTGATCCTGTGACCTGGATCAATTGTCAGGAGTTGTGGCACAATACTGAAGAAGTAGTGCTCAATCTTGTTACAATGCTGGGACTGACAATAGACCCAACTAGATTACAAGAATGGTTGCCAATCATGCGCAAATGGCAAAAGATACACTACAAAAACTTAAAATTCCACAACAATTTAGATCACATCATTGAATGTACAGTCAAGGGTTGGCATTTCCCACTTGAACATCTGAGTCTTCAACAAGAAGCCATTATACAACATTGTTTGATATATCAACACAATCTCAATTTGAAAACATGGAATCTAGCACAGTTCCCAGATAACACATTGAAACTACATTACTTGCTTGAAGATAATATTCACAATATCAAAAAGATATACTAACGTGATGAGATGAACTACGTTCATCTGTTGCTTCGCTATCGCTCAACAACATTTTTATTTCAACTGTTATGCTTTGTTGATTTCATCTAGATTAACTGGTCACACTTAGCCCGCGCAGGGCTAAGAAAAAACTGACTTCATCTGAGTAGTCCAGTCACACTAGCGTTAGAGTTATGAGCACACTTGCTCGCACAGGCGGTTGTCCGGTACCTGTTCACTCTGTCTTATACAACGGCAGTTTGTACACACACGCAGTCGTGCGCACAAACCTGGAGTTTTTCTCTCCTCTTTTTGCCTTTTCGTCATTTTCAAACAATCAAATCGCAGGTCTTAGGCAGCGATCGTCGTCCTGTTAAGGATAGTGATTGAGTGCTTCTTGCAGCGAGAAGACTTCCGTCCCTGCGACCTTCGTCCAGGTTTAGGGCACCCGATGTTAACTGGTGCTAGTCGTTACTGCCCTTTGTTGCCGGTAATGTGATTTAAAAAGTTGACGGACTGTGCTGTCCTGTGCTAGTGTCTAACAAGTGTTGATTTTTTTCTAATAATTGATGTAGTTGTTGTGTGTTGTTAAATTTGTTTAGTTGCCAGGTCTTGAGATTTAAGTTGTATTGATAGATAAGTTGATGTTGTATACATGCTTCTTGTAACAGATCCAAATTGAATCTGGTCAGATCCATCCAGTGTCCTTGTATTATACAATCGACAATTTTATCAAAATGCCATAAAAAGTTTAATTTAGATTGATGTATTTTTTTCCATTTGTTATAAATGGGCATCCAAGAATTTCTTCTATTTTCATTAATTTCAACACCCAAATAGTCAAATAAATGATCTACAGTGATGTCGAACATTGTATATAGCTCTAAACAATCAAGTTCAAAATGATTTTGATTTCTTGGTATGTAAGGCATAATAGACAATATATTGTTGTAAGGACGTATGTTTAATGCTAAAAATTCTCTTTTATCCCATATTTCAACCAGTCCCAATTGTTTCCAGGTATCGGCACTGGTTTTGTAAAAATATTCAATAAAGTCGTTGTGTTGTTCGTTGAAGGAGTTGTTTTTAATATCGGGATTGGTAAGTTTGTGAGTAAGAGTACGATTGTTGTAAGAGATTAAGCAAAGATTATTTTTTTGTTGATTACTTAGTATAACAGTTTTGTCAGCAAACTGCATAGTTGTTTGGACTGCCTGCTGTGTTTCTTGAGAATAAGATTTTGTTACCTCCACTGTGTTGCCTAAATTGTGGAAATAAATGCTGTGAAACTGATCCGTGTCGGTGTTAGATAATTGATCCAGGCATTGAGAAACCATGCTGTAGTCACCGCACTGATTGGCAGCAAATCCGTGCGCATTAATTCCACAGATGGGATCGGCTGTTAATTGATCCCATCGTTGTGCCTTGCTATTGTAATGGTATTCATGGCCGGTCAAATAGTGCAAGGACCAAGTTAGAAATGTACCGCCCACTGCAGGATCTGTAATTACTGCAACTATAGACATAACTCTTTTACTCTGAAAGAATTTAATTTCCAAAATGTGTCGTGATCCATAATTGCCCAGGATCCGTGATTGTTGGAAGCATACTCAAGCCAATGTATCAATTGTAAATTGTGATTATCAGTCAGCTTCACAGCAACATAAGTGCCTTTGCGATTGAACTTCATGAGAATGATGTTGAAATCTCCTGAATCCGCAGCAGTCATACACTGATCAATCCACGACTCCAGTATTTTGACATTACCAGTAAACAGCTGATGGAATGGAAAATCCTTGTACGACTTGCACTCAGCATTGAGTTTTTGAAAACTCTCGCCCGGCACAATATCACTTTTGAAGTTCCTAATTTGCCCATCATGAAGTAACTGTTTGCGATGAGTATTTTTTCCGCCCACATAAGCACCTGAGCCGGGAGCTCGTATAAATTTTTCACTGTACAATTCAGTAAGAAAATCTGCTGTTTGTCTTTCAAAGGAATTACCTTTGGCTTTACTGGGGCTAGGCATGTGTTACCACTCTGTTGTGTGATGCAAGTCGCTCAGTAGTGCTGATGTACACTTACTGGTGCATTCTAAACTGTCAAACTTTAGAAAATCAGTTTGCCAATATGGGTCTTGTATGATATCAGTAAATGTTCTGTTGTTTAGATTAAATTGTTCGGCTGCCAATTGATGCCAATCGGAGTTATGTTCGTATCTATTGGCAGTCCAGCAACAAGGATAAAATTCTCCTTGACTATTTAGAAAAACACCCTTGTTTCCAATCAAACAAATTCCAGAATACTGATTATGTTTAATTAAGTCTTGTGCACGCTGGAAAAAAATCTTCTTCAACTCTGGTCCAGGCCTGATCTTGTTTGAAAGAACATGTTGCGCCCTCTCAAATCTAAAACCTTGCGCAATTAAATTAGGATCAGTTGGTTCCAGCCTATCGTCATTGCCGTAGGCAACAGGATACTTGCTGCCAAATTTGGTGCTTTTTGTCAGTTGGTAAAAATCAAACCCCATACTGTGTGCCAAATTCTTTTGATAGTCAATGTGAGATTGATTAAATCTAAAAGCAATTGCTGCCCATACACGATAAGTTTTGAGATTCTTAGAAAAAAATGTTCTGAATCCCTGTTCGATGCTGCTCCAATTTGAATTTATACGATACTGTTCGTTGCTGGGTTGGTCCCATCCGTCTAGGCTCCAGTGTAGCTCGTCGTTGTGATCTAACACCTCAGCTAATCTAGTCCACCACTCAATTGATTTATAACTTCCGTTGGTAATAATCACTAACTGTATGTCTGGATTTGATTGTTTAATCCATTGACAAATTTCTATAAATTCTCGGCAGTATATGGGATCGCCGTCGTTGCCGCAAAAGGTTATTTTTTTAATTTTGCTGATTGTACCAGAACCAATTTGTTCTTGAAAGAATTTCAACGTCAGTTGACGATTCAACAGACTTTCTGGCACTTCGGCCCGCGGACAACGAGGACATTTCAATGCACAGATGCTGGATAGTTCTATGTGCCAATGATCCCATGCTAACATAATTGAATCTCTCTTTGCCATTGTGTATCAAATTTTGTTTTGTTGGCAACAGTTGAACAACTTCTTTTACAAACAGGATCTGGATTATCAGTAGCCCATGTGGCTTTTATCATTTCAAAGTCTGTGACAAAATTGCTTTGTCTATTACCTAGCCAGCAACAAGGACTAACACGACCCTGTGCATCTATGTAGATGCTTTGTTCTTCCAATGCATGACAGCGTATAGGTCCTGTATTTTCACGGGGATCAATCCAACCAACTGGAAATCCCAGTTGGTTGACAAACGGTCGCTTGCTGACCTTGGCCCGAAACCAAGTAAATCTCATATCTCTTGCTAGTTGTTCTGCTGCGTCAACTTGATGCTGATTGTGTCTATACACCAGCATATCCCAATGTGCTGATCCACCTGCTTGGATGAAAGCCTGAGCATTAGTCATTAACTTGGACCAATTGCATCCTACTCTATAGATGTGATTGGTATCTTCTAGCCCATCTATGCTGAACACAACATAATCTTGCGGCTGGTTCATTATGACTGCAAGCTCTTGCCACCAGTCGACATTTTGCAAAGCACCGTTAGTGTTCATCCCCAATACAACATCGGGATTGATGCTTCTGAACCAACGATAAATTTCTAATGTATGTCGCCCAGCAGCTGGATCACCGTAGTCTCCGCACATGAACATCTTGTTTAATTTTGCAACTTGATCAATTGAAAAGTGTTGCTGTATTTGATCAACAGTGAGGTGATTTTTTTGTGCTTTGTTAAATTCCAGATCAGTTTCTCTTGCACATGCTGGGCAAGCTAGTTGACAAACATCTGTTGATTCTAAGTGTAAAACTTTTAATTCACGCAATATCTACATCCGTATTGTAACTGGTAAATCCGTTTTCTTTAACTACACGCAAGATATTTTCAACGCGGCCAGCTAACTCATCTCTGTGACTGACCAACCAAATACTCTTGTGGCGTTCTCTGCTCATCTGTTTCAATAAAGACAAACTATTCTCAACACCTTGTGTATCCAATCCTGAGTCGATCATTTCGTCAATAAACAGCACGTTAATGGGTTGATATAAACTTTCAAACACATCACGGAAGGCCCAACTCATACTTAGTATAAGTCGGTTACGCTCGCCCCTCGACAAGTTATCAAAGTCTAATTCTCTACCCAATTCCTCAATGCTCACAGTAAGATCATTTTGAAATACCACTGTGTGCGGCAAGCCAATGCGATCCAAATAGTGTGTGAGACGAGCATTTAGATAGCTGAGATTCTGCTCAATGATCTTTTTGCGTATGAAGCTATCCTTACTGGTCAGCAACTTCAGCAAGAAGTCTTGATGATCCTGCAAGCGTGTCAGTTCGTTCATGGTGTCATAACTAACTTCTTGTAAGGCTTGATTTTGCATGTCCACAATCTGTTCACTGTAAGGATCAGTTTCAGCTGATCGTGTCTCTAGTCCTTTTCTTAAAGCTTCTAAGCTGTTGCGATGATTCAATGCATCTTCTAGTGTATCATAAAAAACTTTAGGTTGCAAACCAACTTCACCCAGATCTTCCAGTTCGTTTTCTAACTCCATTATGCCAACACCCAGCAAGTCAACTTCAACACAGGCTTTATCTAACTCTTCCTGCTTGGCAACAATAATAGCTTCGTGTTTATCGTCATGCAGGTCTTGTCCGCATGCGTGGCACTTATGCTCTAGTAGTGCAGCAACTTCTTTTGCTATTCGATCTGCAGTTTTCTTTTCACGGTCTTGATCTAGTTGCGCTCGGGTCAGGCTTTTTTGCACATCAGCCCGTTCTTTGACTAGACTGTTGTATTCAGTAAGTGCCTTGTGTGCTGCAATTTCTGCATCAATATCAATGTGCTCAAGACTGACAATAGCTGACTCTAACTTGGCAACATCTTCAGCTTGTTTGTTGCCCCACATCTTCTGTCGCTTGCGTAGACTTTCTATCTGTTCTTCGATACGTTTGTTGGCTTCTTGTACAGCACGAATACGAAATTCTTCTTGCTGTATGCCATCTTTGGTTGCTTTGTTGAGTTCTTTTATTCGATCAGCACGTTCGCTCAACACAGTAATGCCTAGTAATTGTTCAATAATGGTGCGTTGATCATTGGCTTTGAGACTCAAGAACGGTTCAGTGTAAGTGTTCAAAGCCAAGATGTGTTTAAACATGTCGTGGCTTAATCCTAATGTACGTTCAATGGCATCTTGTGTTTCTCTTGAATCACCTTGTGCATCATCGGTTATTTCTTGCTCTCGGTCATTGACATAAAATCTCAGCACGTTTGGCTTACGTCCACGTTCAATACGATATTCTTGTCCGACAACCATGAAGTCCAAACTAATCAGCATGTTTTTGCCATTAGTCTTGTTTACCAGATTGTCCTTTCGAATATTGCTGAGTGCTGTACCGTACAAGGCATAGCTGAGTGCATTGATGATTGTGGTTTTACCTGTGCCGTTGCGACTACCGTCGCCACCAAGATCCAAATTCTCGCCAAGAACCAGAGTTAAATCCTGGCGATCAAAATTGATGCCTTGAGTGGCATTGCCCACACTCATAAAATTTTTCACTGTGAGGTTACGTATTTGTATCATTTAATTGCCTAAGTTCTAGTGACTGCAGATTTTTTAAAGTGATGAAATTTTTTTCCAATACGCTGCTTTTAGATCTTACAATGTTGCGTATTTCTTCAATGGGTTTGGTAACAAAATTACCAATTACTTTTTCTAAAGCATGCCATCGCTTGACTGGATCAACAATGGTGTCGTACGATTCGTCAAACACATCTGGAAACGATTCAAAGCCTTTACTGTGTAGCAAAGCTAATGTACCAGGAGCACCCACTATAATAAACAAGCGTTTGCAGGCAATGGGTCTAAGTGTTTTTTCGGATATGTATGTGTACCTGTAATTATAAACAGTTTCTGTTACAATGTCTACAGCAATTTTTTTATAAAAACTAGCTTGATATTTGGTATCTTTGTTGTTGGGCAGCCCAGCAATCAATGGATGAGATACATCGTGTGATATCATTGCAGCATTGACGCTGTCGTTAGTCCAGGCCTCATTGCTGCGCATAAATGGTACAGTGGTGATATATGTCATGTGATGTTTTTTCTATAGGCCACAGCAACAACATCCGATAAATTATTATCTTTGATATAATGATACAGTGCATTTCGGTGCGTTCTTGTATGTCCTATCATAGAAATACCCGGAATAGTAATTTCATCCGCGTCAATTGTCATGTCTTGATAATCGGTAGTGTAGTGATACCAACTAATGAAAGTTTCGATCACTGTGGGACAATCCTGTGCATCGCTGGCCAATCGATAAACTTCGTGTTTGATTCCAAAGCTGTTGGTCACCATTAACATGGTAAACAATGGAATGTCTAATTTTCTAAATACAGTAAACAGATTATACATGGTCAGACCGTAAGGAAATTCATCCAGGTAATAATCTGTATCAAAATGCTCGATCACAATACGATCGTTGGGTTGATAACTGTCTTTTTTTAGTAAAGATAATTTTTGTTCAACATTTTCAAAGTCAGCGTCATTAGCGACTAATCTTAAATTCCCCAAGACATTAAACTTGTTGTAGATAAAATCTTTATACTCATCAGTTAATTCGGAGTGTTTATACATTATAGATTCTGATATATTTTCAACAGCAGTTTTGGATCGTAAAACTCGCTTTCAATTGCGGTAATTTGGTCAGTTACAATCTGATCCACACTTTCAAATTTGATTTCTCCAGGAGCCATGTCAGTATCTACAGCAGAATTTTTATTGGGGATCAAGGCCATTTCTCTGAGACCATAATCACGTATAAAAGTTTCTTTGATGTAGTTGGCTTCTTCGTAACTGATGCCAATGTCCAAGGCCACACGCACATGCATGCGTGATCTAAGCAATTCTGTTGGTCGATCAATCACGTCTGACAGATTCAATACACGATATTGAGGTTGGTCTGGCCATGAATGATATTCGGGTTCTGCACCCCAGTCTAGTATCATCATGCCACGTGCATCATCGCCGGCATCGGCAAAGTTGTGCGGAAAACAGTTGCCGATATAGTTGATATTGTGTTTGTGCTGTCTCAGATGAAAATGTCCAGAAAACACTTGTCCATAGTTGCCAAAGTTGTCAACTCCGAGTTCACCGTGATCGGGCATTTCTACCATGGCGTTCATTTTGAAGTGCGGCAGTTCAAAATGGCCAAACATGTATTGGGCTGACATTTTTGAAATACGTTTATAGTCATCGCCCACTAACCAGGGAGCAATGATCACATCACCAGATTCAAACCAGTCGTTGCAGATGTGTATGTTGGGCAAATGTTGTGCCCACTCAGTGCTGTGAATATCTCGACGATCTCTGTAGTAGAGATCGTGATTGCCAGGAATAAAGTAAAATTGTTCAAAAGCAGCTGATAATTTTTCCAGATTGCGTAAACTAAACTGCAGAGTCTGCATGTTGATACTGGCCCTGTGATGATTCCAGTCACCTAGAAACATGCCAGTTTCACAACCATTTTGTTTTGCAGTGGCAATAAACCAATCTATGAAATTGCTGCAATCTTGATTGTGTGTCAGGCTGTTGGACTTGAGCCCGTGATGTATGTCGGTGCAGACTGCTGCCTTTTGAAACAAATTTGTCATAGCTTCCTTATTGTTATATCACAAGAATACTTACAAGTATACAAGACTGTTGGGGCAAAGTCAAACTATTCGGATTCTTCTGGCAAGTTGTATGTGCTGGGATCAATGACAGTTACAGGACCTGGCTGCTGATGTGCTCGACCAGAATTCTGGCGAGTCCACGAAGGATTGAGTCCGTTCATTTCCAAAATATCATCACGAATGTTCTGCATTTTCTTTTCGATGTTTAGAATACGAGTAAAGCTGTTGGTGATGGCAGCAGTGTAGTAAGCAAATGGATTTTGACTTTTGGATTCATCAAACTGTAGACCAATCTGGCTCAACTGTAGCAAGGCCTGGCCACGCATTTCTTCGTTGTAGGTATAACCACGCCAGTTGGAGCGTGTGGCATAGCGTTCGCACAGTTTCAAAAACATTCGAGCCAGTTCGGCAGTCATGTCACCGTGGTCACGGCAGTACTCACCTGCAACAAGATCTCCTCGCCAGTGGCTCTTGCCCACCAGGTACGCTTCTTTTTCTTCTGTGATTCTGTAGTGATAAAAGGGAGGAAAGTTCACACGCACATGAGTGGGATCCAGCACTATCTCATCCACCAGGTCTGCCAGGGGATCTTCTACCAGTTCGTCTAATTCCAAAATTTCCTGCAGTTTTTTCTTTTTTGTTGTGGCCTTGGGTACTTTTTTGGGAGCCCAAGGTATGTGTTCCCAGCAGGTAATCCTAAACACCAGATC
>Ga0181348_1000534_pt1 | contig 16606 bp, 22 predicted proteins | sample Su13VDMM110DN_FD_130092 | JGI IMG/M metagenome (GOLD analysis project Ga0181348, IMG submission 130092) | Freshwater viral communities from Lake Michigan, USA - Su13.VD.MM110.D.N | ecosystem: Environmental > Aquatic > Freshwater > Lake | place: USA: Michigan | collected 2013-07-16
AAACATACTCTTGTATTGATCTTGTAGAGTCTTAGTAATGGTTAAGGCAAATGCACCGAATGCAGGCTGATCCTCACACTCTTCAGCACTTGCATAACTCCCTCCATAGTTATGCTTGAAGGCATCGTAGCTATTAACGAGATTTACAAATTCCTTCGATGGCTCTCTAGAGCTATTACTAATAGTCTTAGAGATAAATGACTTACCTGAACCAGTTGGAGCACAGCATACTACAAATTTATAACCATCATTAAACGCCTCTTCTATTTTATTTAGTAACTTAACCTGCGCAGAGTTAGGAGTATACGGAGCTGGGAAGCTCTGTAGTAAGCTTTGTGACATAATAATTATTATAATCTAGTTCGTTACAACACAGTTATATCTACCACTGTATCATAGAACTTACTAACATTTTTCTTACTAAGAAATTTTAACTTACACTTAAGATCCTTATTACTTCCACAGAATGTATCCATGTTGTAATCGAGTGACATTGCGTCTCCATTCTGAAATATACCAAACGGGTATGGTAGTTCAAGCAATCTAATATGACCTTTTTGATTTTCGATAAACAGCTTTATATAAAACTGCTTTATAGCGAAGTTTTTGATTTTACCGGACCTAATAACTTTGTTATTAATTTTAATAATAACATCCCTTAGTAGGAGATACTTAAAACAGTCGCTATATTGATCTAATTTCATGAATTCATAAACGCTGCTTTTTGTTCTGCAGTCATAATATATAGATTGTCGTTAAAGAATTGCCAGAATGTATCATCAGCAGGAATCTGCTGTATTAGCTCACACTCTAGCATACTAATAGCTCGGTAATCCTGCATAAACACATCCCATACTACTAAGATGTTATCCGATGATTCGTTAACTTTTTTAGGGTTAGTTGGAGCTCTATAGTTTAACGAGACTTTACCGTTTGTTGATGTAAGCAAATCGTAGCTCTTTGTGCACCACATTCTACGCGTAAGTGCTTTACCAGCTACAGGAATTTTACGTAGGAATCTAATTTCACATACGTTCGATAATAAAATATTATCAAGAGATTGTCTTTGTACTTTCATTTTTTTCTTTACAGATACCAAAAATTCTACTTTCGTTTAAAAATACGCCTTTCTTAATTTTGCCATAACCTTCAATATCCATGTTTGATACAGTTACACCAAGATTATTTGGAAAGACTACAATATCGCCTTTTTTAGCGTGCTTAACATTAGGACCAGTTAGAATAACTCGAGCCTTCCTCCAGGCTTTTGTAAGAGCGTTTGTTGGTACAAAGAGACCATTACGAGTAATACTATCACCATCAGAAGAAATATCGACATATTCGACAAGTATAATATCATCTAAGATAAAGGTTAATTCATAATCTTCTAATCCGAAGTCTCCAGAAGAATGAGAAGATAGGTCAATAAGACTACGTGTAGTCGGTAGTAAGTCAATGTCTAGAGGCATACGGCTATTTACCGACAAGAGTTAAAAGATCCATGTTATGTTTCATAATGTTCGGGTTTTAAGGTTGTTATATACTTTGATATTTTGTTTAATCTCTCTCGTTGAGATGTTTAGGTTAGATGCAATCAATTCTAGATACTCTAATTCCTTCTCAGGGGTCTCTTTGACTTTTTTTACATATTCAATCTTCTTAAAATGCATTTTTGGAATTAAGTTATAGTACATATTATACATCTGCATTTTATCATCTAGCACATTTGAGTACTTGTTAAGAGTCTCATTAACGAATAAAGTCTGCGCTTTACTATAAAAAGATAACCATCGATTAATCATAAAAGGCATGAACAGTTGCATGCCTTCACTATTGCGACAGTCTACCGATTTTATCTTAAAGAATAACTCTTTAAATAAATCGAATATATTCATACAATTACTTTACTAGCAGCGATACAAATATCTTTAATCTCATTATTAAAGATATTGCATACAGTCTCCATAAAGATCTTGGATTCTCCATCACTGAGATTAGTAGAGAAAGCGAATCCAGGCGCCTTGTTACCTGCCTTAATATTAATACCGGTATGTCCGATAGCTACATTATTCTTAGAGTAGGTAATCGATACACTAGCTTTACCTTGATCACGCTCTACTCGATCTGAACCGATAAACTTCTCATCTACCATAAGATCATCACCATCTACACCAATCTTAAGACCGGTAAGCTTAGACAAAGTAAAAGCAATATTAACATTAAACCAACGCTGAAAAGCGACAGCTCCAAGAGGACACAAATTAGGAATCTCCCAACAAAAGTTAATTGCATCATCACTAAAGATATAGTCTTTGCTAAGTGAGTCCTCTAGGTCAATAAGACCATCAATAACATACATCGGAGCTCTAAAAGCAATAATATTACCGATAGGGTTAATATCCTTCTTGAAGTATTGATAAGCGAAACGACTGTGAATTAAACTACCTGAATATACGGGAATATCTACGATCATACTATTATTATAATATAGTTCGTTACTTCTTCAACGCAATATAGGTATTTTGAATACCTTTTTCAAGACCTATTAAATTAAGATTCAGGTCCTCCAATACAGAGCCATTACCTACATAGGAGAGACTTTTATTTAGATTATTGACTTGTATAGACACACGGTGAGTATCTAGACTGCCTATAATATTTGATATTTCTGAAAGAAGTACTTTGTCTGAATATACACAGTCAATAATTTTCGGCATTCTATCCTGTTTAATATACTCATTAATTACCGTTAGTAGATCATCCATATATATAAAATCCATGTATTTATCTTGATGAATAACCTGCGGAACTTTAGATATATATCTCAAAATGTTTGACTTAATAAATCTTGTGTCATTCTCATTTGAGTCGAAGACGCCGCATATTTTTAAGTTATAAAAATTAGTTTCATCTTTAATATATCGAGAGATTATATGTTTGCTGAGACCGTATAGACTGTTTTTAGGAGTATTCTCTGCTATTGATCCAAAACTTATAAGCTTATGAAACTTATCCCTATGTTTTAATAAATTAAAGAACATTTTTAGATTATCAGAAAGTACTTTATCACCTTCTTCAACTAATCTACTTCCGCCGGTAATAGCCGTATGTATAACTATATTAAATTGTTTTTCTAAAAACCACTTATCGACTTTAATTGTATCTACTAAATCAAGATCGTTTCTTGTAAGAGTTTCAAAATGATAAAGACTCTCAAAACGTCTTTTTATACTTTTAGCTATATAACCGTTACCACCGGTTAATAAAATTTTCATATAATATGTTTAATCTCTTTAATATTAACTGGTATTTTCTTAAAATTAAATTTATCGTCTATTAATATCATATTAATATCTGTTGCATTTGTATTCTTCTTATCCTTCTTTGTTCTCTCAATTAAATTACTAACACTCAAGGAGTCTATTAAGTTAGGTTGAAATCCTGCTGCTGAGATAAGTTTTGATAAAACAATATATATAGACTGATCTAGCTCCTTGCTTAGTAACCCTTTACTGTATGAAATCTTATTAGCTATTATTATACCAAACATAACCGCTATACCGTGAGGTATCTTATAGTTTGTTTCACTCTCTATTGCGTGACCAAAGGTATGACCGTAGTTTAGAATTTGTCTAATGTTTAAGTCTAGTTCGTCTTCTTCGATAAATTGTTTCTTAATACTTAGGCAAGATTTTATCACGCTTTGAACATGCGTTAGGTCTTTATCTATTAATTGATCTAGTATGCTATTAAAACTCTTAAAATATAATTCACCACCAATTAGGTGTAACTTTATAACCTCACCGATCCCGCTAAAATAATCCTTATCATCTAATGTCTTCAAGAACTCGTTATTAATAATTATACTGAATGGAGGATAAAATGTGCCTACTATATTTTTAAAAGTATCTAAATTTAAAGAAGTTTTACTACCAATACAGGAGTCAGCTTGAGCTAAAAGAGTTGTAGGTATGTAGGTCCAATTAATACCTCTGAATAAAATATTCATAGCAAATCCACATACATCCTGAGTAATACCTCCTCCTAAAACTATAACTTTACTTCCTTTTTTAATGTTTTTTACGAGTAATTGTTTACATACTTCTAAAGCTGTTTCAACAGTTTTTTTAGTCTCGATCGCGTCAATTAAGATTGGCTCTTCTTTAAAAAGATTAGGGTATAATTTATATATGTTATAATCTGCAACTACAAAATCGTGTTGAATATTAATTTCACTACTAAAGTCTAGAGTGTAATCATTATAAAAAGATCTTATAAGCATGTAGATAGTCCTCCATCAACGGTTATAATTTGACCGGTAAGAGTCTTATTTAAAACTAGATTATAAACTGTATCAGCTATTTCTTCTGGCATGAGCATTCTTTTAATTGGTACTTTATTTTTTATATCTTCAATCTGACTATACGAATTATTTTTATATGTAAGGTCGGTCGCAACGTATCCTGGACATATAGCATTGACCTGTATATTATACTCTGCAAGTTCCAAAGCGCAACTCTTTGTTATAGAGTTTAAAGCCGCTTTTGTTGCCGAGTATATTATTCTACCTTTTTTTGACCTATAACTTAAAATGGAGCTTATATTAATAATATGACCCCCTCTTTTCTTAATCATATATTGCGAAATATCTTTTGTTAATAAGAGAGGAGCAACAGTGTTTATTTGCAGCATAGATGTTATAGCATTAGCATTAATATCTTCTAAGTTATATATATCATTAACTCCAGCGTTGTTTATTAACACATCTATAGTAGCTTTAGTATCCTTAGATATATTGTATATAGAATTTAAATTTAAGAGGTCTAATTCCGTACTCGAAGGTGCATATACATAATGACCTAAGGTTTCAAATTTAGTTTTTATCGCTAAACCTATACCTCTAGAACCACCTGTTAGGAATATGTTCATATACCTCTCTTATATATTATATCTTTAAGTTGTTTATTTTTTGAGTATTCGCAATCAATATCATCAATCATCATAGCATTATCCTGCTTACAATCTTTATTTAAAATAAATCCGTAATCACCTAGCATTAATTCACGAACAGATATCTGACCTTTTTGAATCGGAATCGCTAAATAGATATCTTCTGCGTTTATTGTCTGACCTATCTTAATGTCTTTTTTAAAATATACCCCTCTTATGTAGTTATCTAGAAAGTTTACCTCTTCTTCAAGTGGGCAAATTCTCTGCTGAGCGGAACTTCCGCATATAATTTTAGCTTTATGCCAAGATTTAAACCATTCATCCATCTCTTGTGGAGTAGACGAGTATTTGGATATCTCCTTACCGTCGCTCGTGATGTCAATGTGTTTCTCGAATGTTCTCGCTCCTTTAGCATATGATACTAAGATAGAGTCACTTGAATTACCTTGCTCGTGGGTTGATAGACCTATAGTATTTTGAGGATATCTATTTTTAAGGTAGTCAATTTGATTGAGTTGCAGTTCTTGTGGTTTAGTCGGATAAGTAGCTATACAGTGATTTAACGCAAGTGGTATGTTTCTATTAGCAAAAAATTTAACTAAATCATCTGTGTCTTTTACAGATAGACCACCAAGTGAAACTATCACCGGCTTTTTAAGTTCTGCTATTTTATTAAGTAATACCCAGTCGTTATTATCAGCGCTAGCTACCTTAATAATTGGTAAGTTTAATTTTTCACAGAATTCAACAGACCTTTCATCAAAGGGTGTCGACATTGGTATCATACCGTGATGAATTATACTATTAACTAAAATCTCATACTCTTCATTAGATAGTTTTGTATCTAAGGTTCTCTTAATATAACGTATATCTGTTCTGCCCTTAAAGTCTTTATGTATAAATTTATCAACATCTCTAAATTGTAGTTTAATAGCAGCTTTCACATTATTGAATTTTACTACTTTAGAAAATTCACTAACTATCTTCAACCCGCGCGCGAGGCTACCTAAATGATTATTAGTCATTTCTAATACAAAAAGATCTTCGAATATATCGTTCATAATGGTTATATAAGTGTTAGCTAAAATTTTCTGTTAGTACCATATCGGTTAGTTCGCCTGGTATTATCCTTCCGTTACTATCAACCCCTTTCGGAGTTACTTTTGGCTCAAAGTCTTCTTTTTCATAGGCAAAAATTTCACACAACACAGGGCCGCTTAAAGATAGAGCTTGTTCTATATTTTCAACTATTTCTTTGTTATTTTTTATGCTTAAATAATTAATATCAAAAGCATACGCCAGTTTCTCAAAAGAAGGGATCGTTACGCCATTTTTAGGACCTGAAGCGTACTCTCTACCACTAAAAAATAATTTCTGAGTCTGCTTAATAGAGAAATATCCATTATTATTAATAACAAATATCTTAATAGGTAGATTATAATGTTTTATTGTCTGAAGCTCTTGCAAGTTCATCATGATGCTGCCATCACCCTCTATGCATATAACAGTATCTTTATTACTTGCAAAACACGCACCTATTGCTGCAGGTAGACCGTAACCCATAGAAGCACATCCAGTATTGGTAAACAGTCTCTGCGTCTGGGTCAGCCTTATGGATTGCTGGGTAATAACATGTGCAGCCCCGTCACTCGTTACAATAGGTATATCTGTAGATAGCACTTTACTTAACTTTTCTACAAAAACATACATACTTGTACTGTCTTGTAAATCGTAATGTTTCTTAAAAACAAAGCTATCATTACCACGCAAATTTTTACAATATTGTTTCCAGCTATTAATTTTAGGAGGTTCAATTAATTTATTAATTGCTGTTAGAAATTTCTTTATATCAGCATTTACTTTAAGATCAATATGAAATTTATGCTTGTCAATTTCATTTTTATCGATGTCAATAATAATTTTTTTTGCGTTCTTTGCAAATGCATTTACGTTATAGCCGGTTGCTTTAAGTATAAGTCTAGATCCTAAAACTAACAATAAATCACACTCCTGTATAATCTTGTTTGAAGATCTTTGACCGAGAATGCCGTGTCTACCAGCATAGTATTCATAACTTTCATTGACTGTGTCAATAGCACTATGACAGTTTGTCATAACTGGTATCTCTGTCTTTAGAAGAAATTTATTTAACTCATCTATAGAGTTTGAAGACCTTACACCGCCACCAACTACTATAAGAGGTTTAGTACTTAATTTAATTAAAGAGAGCACAGTCTCTATGTCAGATACATTAAATGTATCTGTAATATATGGAGGTGTAAATGTATCTATTTGAGAAATATCAATATCTGACCCCTGTATATCGAGAGGTATATCGATCCAAACTGGACCTTTTCTTCCAGTGGTAGCTTCATAATAGGCTCGTTCAAGATGATATTTTATTGTATTTTTATCTGTAATCATAACCGCATATTTGCACATCGGCTTTACAGATTCTATAATTTGACATTCTTGATCTCCCACTTGTCTACAGTTTGTGTCTTGAATGGTTTGGTTCAAGCTAACTTGACCTGATATAAATAAACAAGGTATTGAGTCTGTCCAACAGCCAAATACCCCATTCAAAGCATTTATACCACCAGGTCCTGTTGTTAGTAAGGCTACACCTAAATGGTTGTTAATTCTTGAATAACCTTCAGCGGCCATTGCTGACGCTTGCTCGTGATGGTTACAAGTATACTCTATATGTTCGTTATTACCGAGAGAGTCGATTAAATGTATGCACCCTCCTCCTGATACAGTAAACACGTTTTTAATACCTTTCTCAACAAGAAAGGATATTACAAAATCGGATAGTTTCATGCCTTGTGTGATAATACTATTATAGTATTTTTAAGTCAAAAGGCAATATATTATAAGAGATATTACCAAATATATTTAGACTTGTAATATTCAACAATATCTGGAAGCTCTTTATCAAACTCTGCATTTGGCTGCCAGTTAAGAGCAGACCTAATCTTACTATCATCTAAAGCGTATCGCAGATCTTGACCGTCACGATTAAAAGAGTAGTCTATATAATCTGATGTAGTTTTACCATATATTTTTGCTATTTTATCAAATGTTTCATGATTACTCTGTTCAAAATTACCATTAATATTATAGATCTCATTTTTTATATTTTGCTCAATAATATAGATAATTGCTGCCGCGGTATCTTTGGCGTGTAGCCAGTTACGTATAGGAGTACCATTATTGTGTAATGGTATTTTTTTGTCCAGCATCAGATATTTGCACGATTTTGGTATAAGTTTTTCTACATACTGACCTATACCATAATTATTTGTAGGTCGTACAATAACATAAGGTATATTATATGTTCTATGCCATGCTAGAACTAACATATCAGCAGCTGCTTTAGTAGCAGAATATGGATTACTTGGTTTTAAGATGTCTTCTTCTGTATGAAAACCTGTAACAATATCTCCATATACTTCATCAGTGCTAAAGTGTAAAAAGGTTGGTATTTTATTTGTCTCCGGTCTATAATTTTTTATTAATTGTAAGATATTATAAACACCGTCGATATTTGATTTAATAAATTCATTACTGTTAATAATCGAGTTACCTACGTGTGTTTCTGCTGCAGTGTTAATAACATAATCACACTCATACAAAAATTTTAAATCATTAATATCACAATTTACAAACGAAAAATTTTCATATTGATTAAATTCATCTAACAGGTTCGTATTAGCTGCATAAGTGATTTTATCCACACCTTTAACGTACCAACCCTTTAATAAACAATCTCTTGTTATATATGAGCCAATAAATCCAAGGCACCCTGTAATATATACTACTTTTTTCATTACTATAATTTATATAGATGTCTTTAATTGTCAATTCTTAATATATTATTATAATACAAATTGTTATTAAGTATGTTTAAGGTTTAAAAAATTTAATTAAAGTATCTTCAATATAGTCTAGTTGTTCATCAGTAATTACAGGACTTGTTCCTAGAAAGAAAGTATCAGTTGTTACCTTTCTAGCATTAGGGTAATTCTTAATTACATCTTCTGTATTCATTATGCCAGTATATGCTGGCTGTAACATAATATTACCTGCAAAATATGGTCTTGTCTGAATCTTATTACTTTCGAAGTGATTGATAATTTCACTACGCTTAAACTTAGTGTTATCTTTAATTGTTACTGCAAACGCAAACCAGCTTGGATCACTCTTTTCAGTCGCAGTAGGTATAATAAAGTAATCTTCATATTGTGAGAAGATCTTGCATAGCCGTGCATGATTGTGTTTACGTCTTTCGTTAATATATGGTAACTTTTTAATTTGCTCAAGTCCCATGGCTGCTTGTACTTCAATTGGTTTTAGGTTATAACCAATCTCGTCGTAAACGTACTTGTGATCAAAAACCTCGTCAGGTAGCGAGGGAAGCCAGTTATCAAATCGATTACCACAAGTACCGTTCTTAAGAAGACCTGCTTTCATCCCTACACAATAACATCCACGACCCCACTCTCTAAAGCTACGGACAATTTTCTCTTGATGCGGTGTGTTACAGGCAATAAATCCTCCTTCACCCATAGTAATATGATGTGCAGGGTAAAAGGAACAGCTAGCGAATTCTCCGAATGCTCCTAGAGGCTTACCATCATAAGTAGAACCAAGAGCATCGCAACAGTCTTCAAGTAAAATTAGATCATACTGCCTTACAATCCTCATTAACTCATCCATATTAGGTGGATTACCTAGCACGTGGGCAAAGGTAATAGCTTTAGCTCCTTTCTTTGCTTGTTCCTCAACTTGTTCTAAGTTTAGGTTAAGAGTGTCAAGATCAATATCTACAAAAAGCGGTTCGAAACCTACTTGAAAGATAGGATTAATTGTAGTAGGGAACCCTGCAATAGGAGTAATAACTTTAGTTCCTTTAGGTAAGTTATAAAGTCTCTTTGAGGTAAGAGCAGACATCATAATTAGATTAGAGCTGCTACCACTATTGGTTAAGATGCCATTAGTTTTACCTACAAGTTTGGGAAACTTGTCTTCAAAGCTAATTCCTTTCTTACCGAGCACTAGCCAGCCATCAAGCAAAGTCTCAATAGATGAAACATACTCATTCTCATCAAAAAGAGGTCCTGCATATTGAACCCAGTCTTTACCTGCAGTCCATGTCTTAGCTAGTTTCTGCTCTAATACATACTGAGATACTAAAGCTAATATTTCTTCCCTTTTACTCATAATTATACATTGATTATAGCATAAATGATAAATTAAGCAATAAGTTTTAATATTATTTTAAACAATATTCATGTATACCCATTCCCCAGTCTCCAAGATTAGGAACGTTATGTTTTTTAGTTTGTTCAACAATATATTTTAGTTTATAATTATCTTTTACACTTTGTGTTGAGTATATATCTTCACGTATCTTTAGAGGTATATCCATTTGCTCGTATGTCCAATTAAAGTTATTAACAGAGGCGTCATAGTCTGCAACATTAATAATATTAACTCCATGCTCCTTATTATTAACATAATCCCATACTTTCCAATAGTACTGTTTAATACCTACCCATCTTTTATCTAGCCATTGTAGGTGGGATATGAACAACTGATTAGGATCAGCTCTTATAGATCTAGAAACAGTAGGAATGTGCCCAGAGTGACTAAATGCTTTGCCGAACAATGCTCCTTCTTTAAAGTTTCCAACTCTATCATGAAAAACTGAACGCCAAAAAGAATCAACACGCCGTTTATCTCTACTAGTATATTGCATCCACTGACATAATATAGCTGTATCAGGATGTGAGTCTAGCGCGCTCTCCAACTGATCCTTAGTTATACTACCGTCTAAATATTCATCAGTATCCATACATACAATCTTACTTGAATATTTTCTCGCAGCATCGAATAATTTTTGCCTACCGTTTGTTTCATACTCTGACTTATTAACCCCTTTATTTGTCTCAAGTACTTCGAGAATATTGTATCTCTCTTTAATATCAGGTCTAGACAAATATTCGGCAGTATCATCTGTTGAATTATGACAAATAAATACAAACCCATCAGCGTATTTTTGCCAGACCGGTAACAATTCTTTAATTAGAAATGATTCATCTCTAGTATGGGTCATTTGTATAATCATATTTTTTTTATTTTTTAACTTTACTAATAATATAATCAGCTATCTTTTCTTGCGTGTAATTACTTTTCCAAAAATCTATATTTTTCTGCTGCAGTTCTTTTAACTGTTCTTTATCCTCTAGCAGTTCAAACATTTTAATTCCTCCTTTATTTTTAAAATCCTCTACTTGTATTACAGGAATTTTTTAAAAACATCTAGAAAATAATCATTCGGTTGTATATCGCAAGTATGGTGCAATTTCATAAAGTTATATCAGCTGTATCGACCTTTGACCAGTCAGGTTCAAGGTTTAAATATTTCGCAAGTTTTTTAACATCACTAACCCTCTCATCTTTTAATGAGTACCAAAGTTTATCACTAATTTTATTAGTATCCGCTTGTTGCATTCTTTCCGCAGTATTGTCCCTCTTTGTCTTACCTAGGATCCAATGTCGATGTTCGATCATAATATCTCCTCTATATTTTAACCTATTAAAAGCATTAAACAACTGATGTAACCACTGATCTACCCAGTTAATCTTAAATTCTTCTCTCATAAAACCATTCATAATTTCGTGGTATCGTCTATGACAAAATAAGTTAACAGCAAGTTTACTTCCGTGACAGTCATCATTGCAATGAACGGCTTGAATCTTATCATCCGGACACTTTTCAAATTCTCCAATAATCTCTTCATCCCAGTTCCTTGTTTTGAATACCATATCATCACCGATCATCGAAATAATATCTTCCGTAGAGGCTTCAGCTAAAATATTCCACATTTTACCCAGTCCTATGAATTGACCATTATTTTGTATCTTAATAATTTTTACAAATGGTATCGCCTGGCTTATTTTCTCCACTAATGGTAGAGTAGTATCGTCTTCATCTACTCCTAGATATAAAGTTATATTATTTATGTCATTGACAGTAGTAATAATAGATGATATTAGGGTCAATCTATTGTTCATTCGCTCACGCGATGGCACTAAAATAGCTATTTTCGGCTTTCTGGTTTGCATATTTATTTTTTTCGGTTGTATAAAACGTTATTAGTTTATTAATGATATTATCCATACTATATTCTAATTTAAAACCATAAGACTTGAGTTTAGATATATCTAAATAAGAATGTCTAACTTGAACTATATTATGAAAAGTACTTGGCTCTATATTAATAATAAGAGAGGTAGAATTTGTTAGTTCTATAGCAGTCTCAATTATATTTAAAAATTTAGAAGGGGTACCGCTACCTATGTTAATTACAGTATTAGTAGGCGCTGTATCAATACACATCTTAATAGCTCTGCACGCATCATCGATGTATATATAGTCTCTTATTACCTCACCATTATAATATAGATGAACATTTCTATTGTTTACAATTTCCTTTATAAGAAATTGAAGAGCATTCTTTTTTCTCGATATTTTTTTATCACCTTCTCCGATCACATTAGCTAATCTTAAGATTCTATACTTTATATTAAAAGTATTACAAAAACAGATTAACATTTGCTCCGCGCAATATTTTGTTATAGAGTAAAAACCTGTAGGATTACATACAGTAGTTTTTTCATTGAAAGGCATTTCATAATTTTGACCATAAACAAACCATGAGCTTATAAAATTAATTGTAATATCTTTACCTTTATTTGCTTCAAGTACTTTCATAAATACCTTAAGATTTGTATCAATATCAATTTGTAGATCGGTGTGTATATTATAGTTGTCTACTGTACTAATTAAATAAAGTATATTATTGGTTTCGGATATAGATTGATTACGGTCTATTTTAATAGTTTCGTCAGGATATAAATCTATAAACCTACTACCTATAAACCCCGTAGAGCCGTAAACTGATATTTTATTCATAGTTAAATACTATTTCCTCAAATTTTTTAATATTATGTTTGTTATGCTTTACAAACATCTCATAAGGGTACTGTTGCTTATCTTCTATTACTCTACTAATCGGTGTTGGGTTCATTCCCTTAATACCATTTAAATCATCGCTGGCATATTTTTTATTGGCGAATTCTCTATTAAATATAGGCTTATTATCACAATGAGTCTCAATATGTTTGTTTTTTATATTATATAAAGCTTTATTATAAATGTTTGTAACATATAGTATAGGTAAATCTCGTTTTTCTTTTAATATAAAGCTATGAATTATGTCTCCATCCTCTTCACCGAACCCACATAGTCTTTCATCAAAATAATTTAATTTATGTAGCATCTGCTTTGTTATAACAAAGTGCGAAAAGCCACCATTAATAGAGAAGAATTCTTCCTTTGACTGACTAATATAATTCTGTATTTGATTAATAATATCTTTGTTACCATATTCTACATCGTCACAAACAATAAAATTATATTCTGTCGAGCTAAATAGAACTAAAGTGTTCCATAATTTTGGTAAACTTTTAAATTCTGGACATATTAACGCATAACAATTTGGCGTATTATGGGCTAGAGCTAACATATTTTTTCTATATTGCTCATCCATTACTTCATCATTATTACCGTTAACAGCTAATACGATACTAATCTCTGGATTAGCTTCCTTTATTTTTTTAATAAGATCTTGTACATATACTTGACGCTCTTTAAACGTTACTATTAAGACGGATATATCTATATTATTTTGCATTTTGTTTAATTTGACGTAAGGTTTGTATTACACTTTCTTTAGTTACGTGAGGTGGTTGATTGGGGTAATGACCGTGTTTTTTCTTATATACTTCACGTCCTGAATAAACATTTTTCTCCCATTGCTCTTTATTGTTCGCAATAGATGAGTTTGCAATAGCGTTCGGAGCTTCTGTTATGTATTTGTGACTATCATACAGATCAGCGAACCACCAAAACGGTGGGTGATATCCAGCTTTAATAATACAGTATGTATGATCTACATGCTCCCAGGCATTAAAATAATTTTCATCAATTAACCCTACTTTCTCTAAAACCTCTCTTGTAAAGAAAGAGAACATCGCAACAGTATGCTCGAACAATGAAACTTTTACATTGCCGTAGTCGATTACTATTTTAGGATTAGGCTCTGTATGTTGGTCTAAAAGATGTCTATTGTGTAGGTCGAAGTCTTTAATCACCTGCTTGCGATTGAAGGGTGAGCCAGGACCGTAGTTAAAGTGATGAATACCACTAGCTTTATGAGCTTCTATATACTTGTCAAATATAGAGCTATCAAGTATAATCATATCATCCTCTATGAGGAAGAAAAAATCACAATTCGCATCTAATAGATGCTGCAAGGCTTTGTTTTTTGATTTCGCTACCCCAAGGTTTTTTTCATTTAAAATATAACTATAAGGTTTATCAAAGTCAATATTTTCGAGATGTTTACCATCGTTAATAATTACGATTTCATCAATATTATTGCAATCTTTTATTGATGAAAGTAAGTTAGTAAGGTATTCTTGTCGGTTGCAAGTTATGATGCCCACTCCTATCCTCATACATAAATTTATATTATAAATTGCGTAAATCAATCTACATAATTAAATATAATATATGGCTAGTACCTCAACAAATAGTCTTTATGTCAACATAAAAGAGCTTCCATCAATTAATGACATTAATAATGGTGACTTTCTTATAGTAGAGACACCAGATGGTACTAGTATTATTGACTATCAAGACTTTTTTATTACGCTTCAAAATACTACTTTTGAATCTACTATAGATAATTTACAAACTGATACTCAGACAATTAGTGCTGACTTAATAGATTTAGAGAATAAACTATCTCCTGTATATGTATCTAATACATCAAATAAGACTCTCGATCAAACTAATAATAATCAGGTCTTTTTATCTACTAATACAGCGACTATAGTAGGATCTACACTTGTCGATAACAAGGTGACCTATACAATACCAGCTAGTTTGCCAACTAACTTTTACTTTAAAGTACTAAGAGCAGGGTCTGGTTCAGTTGATATCTTACCAGGTGTCGGAGTTAGTATAAATGGATCTACAGCTGGTGTAAGACTATCTGCATATAGCGCTAGCGAGGTATTCTGGACTGGAACTGATACATATTTAGTTGACGGTAAATATACCGTTATCTAATTAGATCTTGAATTTCTCATACATAGCGCGCTCTTTCTGTTCCATCTCAAGAGCGTTCTTTTGCTGCTGAACTAACGCTTCTAACTCAGTTAATTTATTAGGGTTAAAGATAGATTCATCATCCCCATATAGGTTACCAGAAGGATCTAGGTACTCTGATATAATATCAATACGTTGTTGACCGCTAGTAGGTAAAGTTATAATACAAGGAGAGTCATCTTTAGGAAAGAATATATCTGACTCTAAGTTATGATAGTATTGTTGATACAATACATCAAAAATATTGTCAACCTCTTTAATGTATTCTAGATTTGTGTCACGCAGACCGTCATCTTCAATCTTAATAGATGGGTCATACCTTAATAGGAAGATTATGTCTAATGATCTCATTGATTCTTTTACTAATGAGATCGTCTGATCTACAAAGGTCTTATCAAATCCATCGATACCTTTATCATGACACCATAGGGTGTATACAAGATTATCAATAGGGCATCGATCGTAAACAACCTTACTGTCTTTTTTATACTCACTCATTTGCTCTATCATGAAACCAAGTATATCTAGCTGGGTTTCTTTGGTCGCTAAAGAAGAGTGTGGTAGTTGCTTGTCTTTAATTAAATCGCGATAGGTCTTTTCTGGTGAGACATATTGAGGCCAAACTTGGCGTATATTGGTAAGCAGTGTAGTCTTACCTGAATTCTGGCAGCCAGATATCGCGATTCTCATAACTCAATTTAATATATATTATTGATTAATCAACATTTATTCTACATATTCCACTTGTGGAAATTCTGTTTTAATAATGTCTGTCTTATAAGCAGGAATTGGTTTTCCGTTATTAGGTACTTTGTTGTTATTCTGTGTTGGTGTATTACAACTAACTAAAAGAATAGCGATTGCTAGAGTGAGGTTACATGCGTACATAAAAAATTGATTTTTGTTCTGATTCGGTTAATGTTTTAACTGATCCATTTTGAGGTTCAATAAAGACCCATCCTTCATCGGTATATGCCATATTAATAGCATGATCACCATATACACCATTAGTTCCAGCAGCTGTATAGTGTATCTCCGCAACGGTAATACCTTCGCTAGTGCCTTTACTTTTACGGTGCGAAATATGTGCTAGAGTTCTAAATAGACACGAAAAGTCATCACAATCGAACTTTTCTGTCCACTCATATAAACCTAACTCTTTAAGAACACCTACATAAAAGGGAATATATTCTTCCTTTAACCATTTAAAGGTAGGCATATTATAGACCTCATCAGGAAAAGTCTTTTTATATACGTCTTTTAAGATGTCTTGTCGCTTAAGCTCTGCAGCAGTAATTTTTTTCATGATTGTCTTAGTTTGTAAAGTAGTTGATCTAAAGCACCTTCGATTTCGTCTTGAATATTTTTAAGAGAACCGCTATCTGAATCAGTAGTAATAGCGCTAAGGTA
>Ga0181348_1000535_pt1 | contig 16604 bp, 25 predicted proteins | sample Su13VDMM110DN_FD_130092 | JGI IMG/M metagenome (GOLD analysis project Ga0181348, IMG submission 130092) | Freshwater viral communities from Lake Michigan, USA - Su13.VD.MM110.D.N | ecosystem: Environmental > Aquatic > Freshwater > Lake | place: USA: Michigan | collected 2013-07-16
ATGTCGCCCAGTGAATTCAAAACATTACTACGACGTCGTGGCTATACAATAGGCCGAGACTTCTTCAAGTGGGGCTGCATTGCCACGTACAAGAATAGAAGTTATCGTTTTCGTTGGTATGCATCGGAAGGTGAGTTCTTTGTAGATAAAAGTTGCGTGTACCACGAATTTGATCGTTGGGCAAACAGCACAGAAGAAGTAATCGCAATAGCCAATTGGTTGGAAGGTAGAGAATAATGGAAAGCGACTTTCCGGAATTTGACAAGTCCTATTATAAAATGATGTTGCCTGAGAATCCGGGACCGTTTGATCACTTGGCGGCTCAGGCAAACTTTGGCATTTATCATCATGATCTATGGCAGGGAACTGCTCGACGTTTTGCCGAGTCAATCGTTCGAGAATGTGCCAACATTGCACTTAGGGAAGATCACGATCCCTATGAATGTATTTTAAAACACTTTGGAGTAGAATAATGACACAGTTTTTAGCATGGTTTGATCGGAACCGTACCCCAATCGGATACACCGTGGGTGGGTTAAATGTACTGTCGGGTTTAGCTGATCTAGCACTTGGTAATGTATTCTCCGGAATCTTCTGGATATTGATTGGTGTTGTAATCCTGTTTGACACCTGGCAATACAAATAATGATTCAAAGGATTGACCTGAGAAAATGATTGATCATGACGTATGGACCGCTGGTGACGGTCAACGATTTATAATTGTCGAGCGTCGCATGCAAGACAACGACATGTGGATCTACTACCAGCTTGAAAAAAATCCTCTGCAGCGCCACAGTTGTAGAGCTGATGCATTTTTTGAAAGATTTCGACAGGAGCAACGATGAGCGTTCATCAATTTATAGTAATGTGGGACATGTACGGACTTGAGTACTGTGAAGATATCACAGCAGCCGAGCAGATAAAAACCTGGAACACTCTCAAAGGTGTGCCCAGTTCCGTGCGTATTCCCAATCTCATGCATCTCAAACTTCGTGCGCAGATGAATGGTCATCGGCACTACGAAATATATCTCGTTGATGCCCAGACCGGCATCACTGCCAACGACATCACCGTGATGTTCGAAAGCAATCCTCAAGACGCTGCCGACATCATACGTCGTCAGGGTCATTGTTTCTACAGCGATCGACGTGAGCGCGAACCAGTTATTGTCTAGCCAGGAACAGCGATGAGTGTAAAATTCTTCGAACCATTGCGTGACGATCTAATGGTGCAGCAACAGATAGCTAATTCTTGGGAACATATGGTTGGTGTGATCATGCTTAACCAAACCGGTCGTAAACCCGTCAAGACGATCTTACCGGAATTCCTGCATTGGTTCCCCACTCCTGATGCGCTGCTACAAGCCGATGAAGATTTTGTCAAAACTATTATAGCACCACTGGGTATGCTCAATGTTCGTTACAAGAGATTGATCCGTATGTCGCAGGATTACCTGACCTGGGACGGACAAGATGCCACAATGTTATATGGTATTGGAAAATATGGCAGTGACAGTTACGAAATATTTTTCAAACAGAACTATTCTGTAGAACCCACAGACAAAGAATTAAAACGATATTTACATATAGTCTAGCCAAAACACTTGGCACTTTATGCAAAATTTCATATAATTACTATGCATGAAAACGTTTATGATCGGTAGGGATTACTGCAGAGAGTGCGAAAACCGTAGAGGCCAGTAACACAAAGTTGTACTCTTGCGTGGCGAGTAATCATTAAAAGATAGCCTATCGAGGTTGAGCACTGACTGCAGTCAACAGGGAATATGAGTTTGGGTACCCGTTGACAAAATTCTACATAATCTTCTTAGAAGATCTTGCTGTAGATGGTAAGCTTGGTGCAGTCCAAACAATTCAGTGGTAAGGGCAGCAGCATCGCCTGTCTAGTTATTGGTCACTAACAGCGCCAAGCGCATTGGCTGAATCGTTGGTTTTTATAACTCATCAGTCACGCTAGTTGATTATATTAATAATTGTGGATCTCTTAGATTAACGGTGCGTTTTTATGCAACGAATTTTAGTTACTTTAGAAACCAGAGAACAATGGTACATTGTTGTGCGTGAAGCCAACACATGGTTTGGCGCCGGCAAATGGCGAGGACAACGAAGAGTCAAACGAAAACTTCAGTCACAGGTTGGTAGATTTGGAATTATTTGCCAACAGCCACAAAAAATCTGGTTTGAAGTGCCCGATGTACAGTTTGCATCTTGGTTAACGCTTAAATACACTTTACCAGTAACAATAATAAAGGACACAGATTCTGAAGTCTCTGAATAAAAGTTTGTTTCTCAGTTATGTGACGTTGGCTGTTGCAATGGCTCTCAGTGCCATTGCAGCCTTTTACAGCATAGCAGGTCTCATGGCTATTTTTGCCGCGGCTGTGATACCCATTGCCATCATGGGGTCAGTCCTGGAAATGGCCAAGGTCACTGTGACACTATGGTTGCATGAGTATTGGCGTGATGCCAAGTGGTTGATGAAGGGGTACCTATGTATAGCAGTGGTCATACTGATGATGATTACTTCAATGGGTATATTTGGTTTCCTAAGCAAAGCACATCTTGACCAAGCAGTGCCCACAGGCGCTGTGTCTGACCAGGTGGCAATGATCGATGAAAAAATCAAAACACAACAAGACAACGTTGACTCGGCAAGGCGAGCCCTGGCACAAATGGATAGCCAGGTTGACCAGATGCTTGGGAGAACTACAGACGACCACGGCGCGGAACGCAGCAATCAGATACGCAAAAATCAAGCTCGAGAACGTGGGACCTTGCAAAACGACATTGCAAAAGCGCAAAAAGAAGTTGCGCGACTCAAAGAAGAACGAGCACCTGTTGCCAAAGAGCTGAGAAAAGTCGAAGCCGAAGTTGGTCCTATCAAATATATTGCTGCGTTGATCTACAATGACAAGCCCGACGAAACCATGCTGGAAAAAGCAGTGCGCTGGGTCATCATCAGCATAGTATTGGTGTTTGATCCTTTGGCCATTATGATGTTGTTGGCTGCCACAGAAAGCATGTCATGGATCAAACGCGAACGTTATGAGCATCCACCTGCGCCAGTATCGCCGCCCAACGAACACGATGACGCACCTCCCGAAGCACTGGTGGCAATATTCCAAGAAGGTCAAAATCGAACAGAAGAAAAGCCTTGGCCATTCCAGGTGTCAGCACCTCCAGAATCCAATGATGATCAAGCAGCCATGGCCATATTGCCACCTGAAGAGATACCGGGCATAGTCACTCGTCCCTGGACCGACGCAGAAATTGCAGCATTTGATCAAGCGCATGCCATGGCAACCGAAGAGGCCGACCATCCTCGTTTTTACGTAGAGAACCCCGAGGTTATCGACAATGTTGTTATTGGCAATGACCTCGCTGCACAGTCCAATACAGATTTTGAAAAACAAGCCATGCGAGATTGGAAAGAAGCACATCCTGACACCACTATAAAAGAACAACGTCGGCTCTTGGACCGTGGCATGATTGATGACCTACCTTGGCGATTCGGGCTCGAAGCCGACAATGTACCCAAGGCCGGACGTATGCGAGGATTTGGTATTACCTTTCCATTGGATGCTGTCAAGGGCGATCAATTTTTACGTGTAGACTCCCTGCCAAGTGTGCTATATAAGTTTAACGGATCCAAATGGATCACGGTTGACAAGAATATCAGTGACCAATATGCATTTGACCATGCCTACATTGATCACCTGATAACAAAATTAGAATCAGGAGAATATGATCCTGATCTCTTGAATGATGTAGAACGTGAACAAATATCAATTCGTTTAAAACAACAAACATAATCGGCAGGGACATTGACAACAGACGCTAATAAAAATTTCTGCAGTTTTTGTAACAAACACAAAGACACAGTAAAAAAACTCATCGTGGGCGACAGTGTGGGCATTTGTAATGAATGCGTGGATCTCTGTATTGATCTGCTCAAAGACGATGTAAAGCCACAGATAATTGTCAAAGAGGCACAGCTTGATCCACAAGAAATCAAAAACTATCTTGATCAATATGTAATTGGTCAGGACCGTGCCAAGATTTTGCTGAGTGTGGCCATCGTCAATCACTACAAGAGAATTGGTTCTGCCAAGCGAGATATAGAAATTGACAAAGCCAACATTTTGATGTTGGGTCCTACTGGTTCAGGAAAAACACTACTGGCTCGCAGCGTGGCACGGTATCTTGATGTACCTTTTGTTATTGCTGATGCCACCAGTCTCACTGAGTCTGGATATGTTGGTGATGACGTAGAAAGTTTAATTTCTAAACTGCTTGCTGCTGCCGACGGTGACGTAGAACGTGTGCAGCGTGGCATTGTGTTCATTGATGAGATTGATAAAATTGCTAGAAAGTCTGAATCTGCATCCATAACACGAGACGTCAGTGGCGAAGGTGTTCAACAGGCCCTGTTGAAGATGGTGGAAGGTACTGTGTGCCGTGTGCCTCCCAGTGGTGGGCGCAAACATCCCAATGGTGAAATGATTGAAATCAACACTCAAGACATATTATTCATTGCCGGTGGTGCGTTTGTGGGGCTGGATAGCATTGTCAAAAATCGCGTGTACGGAACTGCCATGGGATTCGCTGCTGATCTAGCACACGGCAAAGAACATCTGGACCAAGTGGTACCCGATGATCTCATGAAATTTGGTATGATACCCGAATTTGTGGGACGGTTCCCTAGTTGGGTAAATTTAGATGAATTAAGTTTAGAGCAATTGCTTGAGATATTAACAGGTGTTAAAAACAATCTAGTGGATCAGTACAAGTGGCTCTTTCAGCAGGATTCAATTGAACTGGAAATAACTGCTGCTGCATTGGAACTTATAGCACAACGCAGCCAAATCAACAAGACCGGAGCTCGTGGTCTGCACAGTGAGTTAGAACGAGTGTTGTTGCCCCACATGTTTGCGCTGCGAGATTATCACAAGCAAACGATAAACCGCGTGGTTATTGATGCTGATCAGGTAAATAATCCTACCAGACTGGGAGATTGAATGGCAAGGCGCGGGACTATAGTTTATGTGGGAATTGATGGCAATGTAGAAAAAGCTCTACGGAAATTCAAAAAGAAAGTAGCAGAGTCGCGCAAACTGTTAGATCTCCGAGATCGTGAACACTATATCAAACCCACCACTGCTCGAAAAATCAAGAAAAATGCTGCTCGAGGTCGTTGGAAAAAACATCTAGCATCTCAGCAGCTTCCCAAACAAAATTTCTGATGTACATTGAATTCCAGATACCATTTGGTGCTGGAGGGGCCGCAGCAGGGCATGCGCTGGGCCTCATTAAAAAGCATGTAGAAATATGGTCACAGAAGCACAAAGTTCCCTACACAAGCAAAACCATCAAATATACTCATAGAGTGTGTTTTGACAACGACGACAATTATGTCTTTTTTTCACTGACTTGGAACCCCAACAATGTCAATTTGCCTCGATGGCGTATTGTATCTGATCTAAACAATAGACTATAATTGATTTTACATGTATAATAAATAAAGTTGTAGCGCCGATGGTCGGGCTACAGCTAGTCAACTTGCTTACGAGGAGAATGACATGACTAAAATCACAGCGTTTGATCTTACCCCGTTTTACCGCAACTCAATTGGCATTGATCGTTTGTTTGACCGTATTACCAGTCAAATTGATCACTCAGCCAACAACAACAATTACCCTCCCTACAACATTGTAGAAACCGGTGAAAACACCTTTGAACTACAACTGGCAGTGGCTGGATTCACCCAAGGTGAAATTGATGTTTCCACTCGCGATGGAGATGTTGTGATCACTGGCGACAAGCACAATGATCCTTTATCTGCAGGACATGTTTACAAACATCAAGGTATCAGCAATCGCAAATTCATGCGCAGTTGGACCATGGGCGAATACGTAGAAGTCAGTGGTGCCATTGTCAAAGATGGCATCCTTACAGTGTGTTTTGAGCGCAAGATTCCTGAAGCTATCAAGCCTAAGAGCATTGCAATCACCTACACAAACTAAGTATAATGTAAACACAAGAGGGAAGCACTGTGCTTCCCTCGTAAACAAGGAGCCGTAATGTCTGCTGATATCGAAGTCAAACATCGTCTTGAAATTAATCAAGCCATAAAAGAGCCTCCAATGTTCAAAGTGATTTATCTCAACGATAATCAAACCAGCATGGAATTTGTAATTGAATCTTTGGTTGACTTTTTTGATTACACACCAGTCACAGCACATGAAATTTCAGTTGACATTCATGAATCTGGTGCTGCCACTGTTGCTGTGTTGCCCTACGAACTGGCCGAACAAAAAGGCATTGAAGTCACCATGGCAGCTCGTAGAGAGCAGTATCCGTTGCAAATAAAACTAGAACCAGAATCAGTCTAATTCTATTCTTTTTGGGAAATAGGCGACTTGTTTGTAAGCAGTGTCGCCTCTACCCCGACAGTTGTTGACGTATCTAATCCCATCGTGAATTTGATCCACCGGACCATGATAGTGGCCAAAGCACCAGGTGTGAATTTTACCTTCGGTGTCTGAGGCCAGCGCACGTCGCATCAGTCTGTTGCCCATGACATTGACTCTGGGTTGATTGAGAATTGACAAGTCGTGCGAAACAAGATCATATCTTGGCACTGTGTGGGTGATTATCACAATCTTTTTTACATCATTGTGTCGCTGTAATCTGTGGACACTTTTTACAATATAATCAGCATCTATTTGTGCCATTCTTGCCACAGTGTCTGCATCAACAACATAGTTGTTTTGAGCCATGTCCTGCTCCCACCATTGCTGACTCACAGTGGTATCTATGTTGCCATCAAAATCAAACTGCCACCAACCGTTGGCTGCTAGAAATGCCACACCATTGATCACCACAACATTGTCTTGTAAAAACACACAATTTTTGATTTGTTTTATACGATGAGCCAATTTGGCATAACTGGTACCAATTGCAGTCATATTATGCTTGTGTTCATCGTTGCCATCAATGTAAAATACAGCTTGATAGCATTGAGTTATATTTTCAAGTACTTCCACCACTAGATTTTGATCTTTGGCAATGTCGCCAGCAATCACACAAAATGGAGAAGTGCTTTGGCCAGTCCAATCAAATTTACCGGGCCAGGTTTCAAGATGTAAATCGGAAATTAAATCAAATGTAAAATGCATACTACATATTTAAAAGGAACGCACTCATGCATATAATATTTGGCACTGAACACATAGAAGATATTAAAAAAGATGGCAATCACACTATATTAGAGTTGGATACTATTAGGCCCCGACCCGGAACAGATCCAGTGGTGGCCTATTGCGTGGTAAGTGCAATACCCTTGACTGAAATCTCACAGACCAAGGCCTATACAGTCTGGCATCAGGACCTGATAAAAGCCTACAAAGCTCGGGACTGGGAAGAATGTGTGCGCTGTCTCAATGCACTGGGGGGCAAGTTCAATGGAGAACTAGATAGTTTCTATAACGAACTACGAGAACGTATTAGATTAATGATGAAAACCCCGCCAGATCCTGCCTGGGACGGGGTGTACGAACCCTGGAAAATCTCCGAAGATAATATCCAGTAGTTTCACTTAAATACTCCTATAATAATAACAATAAGGAGTGGTGGTGGATCCATTAACACTGTTCGCTCTGGCCAACGGTGCGGTTTCCGCAGTCAAGGCCGGCTGTAAACTTTACAAGGACATCAAAGGAGCTGCTGGGGATATCAAAGATGTCCTCAAGGACCTTGACGCCCAATTTCATACCGCACACAAAGAACGTCCCCCCACTGTAGCTGAAAAAAATCAGTACATAGAAGAAAAAAATCGTGTAATAAATCTAAACAAGCAGGCTGGCGACACCAATAATATCTACACAGAAATTGGCCAGCAGTTGGGCGTTTACTTTGATAACCTGCATAGATGCAACGCAATATTTGAAGAAGAAGAACGTCGCAGTCAAACCGAAGCGTATCACGGCGAAGATAGCATAGGTAAACGTGCTTTGCAACGTGTTCTACTCAAAAAGCAATTAGATGCCATGGGTGCAGAGCTGCGTGAGATTATGGTGTATCAAAGTCCAAAAGAACTAGGAGCTCTATGGACCGAAGTGCAGTCAATGATGGAAGTAGTGGGCAAAGAACAGGCAGTGGCAATTGGTATAGAAATGCGAGGAAATGCCGAACGTGCCCGTTTACAGCGCAAACGCATGAAAAAAATCAAGCATCAGGCATACTGTTGGGGGATAACTGCTGCAGCGACGCTGTATATATGCTGGCTGGTGTGGGCGGTGGTTCAAGTACGCATAGAGCATTCTCCGGAGTTGGGAAGATGTTTATTGCCCAAGGGTTCTCCTGTATACAATTGGTATAATAATTTAAAGTGGGTAGATTGTGAGATCCAGTGGTAAATATCAATAATAACAATAAAGGACCTGTTATGAAACAGATAGTCGATAAAGTCACAGGCAAAGTCTTGTCACGCAGCGAAGCCGAAGCAAAAATCAAAGACAAAGCAGGATGGGTAATCACAGTCATCGCCTTGTTGCTGGCAGGCAACACTTACTTGGCCAGTGGGTTTTCAAGCAAAGTACTCAACAATACCATTGCAGCCAACAATGTCTGGGCGTTTTATCAGGCAAAATCAATCAAACAAGCACTGGCCGAACAGAATTTAGATGACGCTCAGGTCAGAGGCGATCAAGCCAAAGTAGAAAAAATGCGGGCCAAGATTGATCGCTACGAAAGTGATCCGGAAAAAGGCGAAGGCAAGAAGGAGTTGATGGCCAAGGCACAGCACCTTGAAGCCGAACGTGATGTTGCCAAACGCCACGGTCCTTGGATGACTTTTGCCGGTACAGCCTATCAACTGGCAATTGTTTTACTATCAGCAAGTATATTAGCAGTAAGCATGACAATGTTTTATAGTTCCATAGGAGTGAGTTTACTTGGAATACTATTAATGAGTCAAGGCATTTGGCTCTGGTTTTAAAAACAAGCCCTGTTTAGCAGGGCTTTTTCTTGGGAAAAATTATGAGTTGGTTTGCACATCGTCCGTTAAAAAAGCAACCGTTGCCGCCACCTGAACCACATCCAGCAACTCCCAGTCGGTAAACAGTAATTTACTGCTTGCTTAACTAATTCTTATTACCCATTAAGTAATACAGAGTGGGCAAGGCGTCTGCCTATAATAATAACAATCGCCCACCACCTTACCGGACAACGTCATGCGCAGCATCATTACAATGGTATTACTGTTCATGGCTGCTGCGGCACTGGCAGCAGACAACTCAACATATAACTTTGACTTCAGAGCTGATTCTCAGGACAAGTATATCATAGCTGATCGTCAGCCAATGGTGTACATTGGGGTATCATTAAAGTGGACATTGTTGGCTACTTGGGAGCCCTGGACCAGCAACTCTGCAATAAAGTTAATTCACAGCGTTACTCAATTCAAAGAAGCAGAGAAAACTGATATTAATCAAATTGCATTTCAGCGTATCTACAGTTATGGATTTATTGATTGTCGCCTGAATCGGCTATACATTCTCAATGAATACTACACCACTGAACAAGATTTAATTGTATTAGAAAACAAATTTCAGACCGGTGAGTACATGGTTGATTTAGAATCCAGCAAGATTTTACAAACGTTTTTATTTTATGTTTGCAAGTCTGAGCGCACGTAACTGACGAGCTTTGGTACGTTCATATTGATGTTGTAATTGAATTTGCCAGAAGTTTGGTTTTCTCTGGCGCAGTTCTTTTCTATTGGTAAGCCATTTTTTCCCTGAAGTTCTGCAGACTTGATCCACAGCAGCATTGAGATTGGTAGACAGCTCACCGGTGACTTGATTCCAAAATGCATCGCTGAAAAAATGTTTTCTGTTGAAGATTGCTATTTCTCTCACTGCGTAATACCAAGACTGAAGTTCTGTGCCTGTCAACTGAGATATCTTTTTCATGGCCTGACAGATCTTTTCTAATCTCACAATTGAATCAGTTTCCTCATCATAACTTTCATCAATGTAAGGTGCAAAGGTTCGGAATCCATAATTTCTCAGATATTTCAAGGTGCCCGGCGCTGCAGCAACAACAAACGCATGCCCGCAGGCAATGGGCCTTAGAATTTTTTCAGTGAGATGAATTCTTGATCCGTCGTACATGGTTTCCAGCACCACACTCATGACAGTGGATGCAATGTCTGTGCTGTCATAGTCAGCACTGGCCGATGACGGTGCCTCACAATCTGGTATCAAATCATAAACATCTGTGTTGTTGACCTGCAAGTTTGGATTTTTAAACGCATAGTCTTTTACTGTGTGTCCTTCTTCGTGTTTGAGCATGGATATTTTGCAGTGATCCAATAGTTTGTGTTGGGTCAACAGCTCAATGAACTTCAAACGGTATTCTCTGGAGTTGGTCCACCCGCGACTGTAAATCAAAAACATCCGGTCAAATGTTCCACTGGGGCGAGTGCGTACATCAACTTGAGCAAATCTAAACCAGTCCCTGGCAATGATGGCATGACACCAATAGTAGGCACAGGCAAATCCTGCCTGTTGATACTTTTCCACTTCAGGCGAGTTGAGTTCGCTGTGAAGCAATACCGCACTGTCATACACACTGACACCGGGGATATATGTGCCCAGTTGTAAATTCAAGTTTGGTAAGAACAACCAATCATCAGGGCCTACCATTTCTTTGTGCTCCAGGGTAAGTTTTTCCAGTGCTTCACGATATTCGGGATGATGGTCCTGATGTAGATCAAACATCAACGGCTCTTGGTCATGACAAATAATTGAAGGTTGCACTAGAGTTTGTTCTAGTGTATACTGTCTTAGAATTGATAAATTAGTTAATTTTCTAGAACCGTGCGGGTAAAATAAGTAGAGTGTTGCCGGTTTGTTGAGTTGACTTTCAACATAGTGGTAAAGATTATCTAAAGGAACTGTCATATATGCAAAAAATAGGATTTATAGGTTTAGGCAAGTTGGGCCTGGACTGTGCAGAAGTGTTTGCATCACAATATCCAACCAGCGGGTACGATATTTACCCGCGTGTGAGTGATGCCGTAAAAGTCTATGACGATATTGGAGAAATGATCAATAACTCAGACTGGATTTTTATTGCAGTGCCAACACCTCACAGCGAGGGGTACGATGGATCTGTGCCAAGTTCTCACATGGAGCCTCGAGACTTTGGGCACGAAGCAGTGATAGATGCAATCAATCAAATCAATGCTCATGCCACAACCAGCAAGAAAGTGGTGTTGATTTCAACTGTGCTGCCTGGAACTACACGTAGAAAATTTATAACACTGTTGGACAACAAACATCAGTTTTTATACAATCCATACCTGATTGCCATGGGATCAGTAAAGTGGGACATGGCCAATCCTGAAATGGTTATCATTGGCACTGAAGATGGAAGCCTAACTGGCATTGCCGGTGAGCTTATTGAACTGTACAAAGGTATCATGAACAATGATCCTCGGTATGAAGTTGGTACCTGGGATGAGTGCGAAGCTATCAAGATTTTCTACAACACATATATTTCGGCCAAAGTTGGGCTTGCCAACATGATTCAAGACTTTGCCTTGAAGATTGGGAACATCAACGTTGACGTTGTCACCAATGCTTTAGCTCGCAGCAACATGCGCATCATGGGACCAAAGTACATGACAGCAGGCATGGGCGACGCCGGAGCGTGTCATCCACGTGACAACATTGCCCTGCGTTGGTTGGCGCAAGAATACGACATTGGATACGACATGTTTGACACCATCATGTATGCTCGTGAAATACAGGCCAAAAATCTAGCAGAATTTCTAGCTGATCAAGCCAAACAACATGCCATGAGCATCGTGATCCATGGCAAAGCCTACAAGCCTGATGTGCCTTACTGCATTGGATCGTATTCTACCTTGGTTGGTCATTATGTAAAACAACTGGGATTCAATGTTAGATACCTAGATCCCTTGGCAGATGATCCCACCGAAGTGATATCTGAGCTCATAGGTCCTGCTGTGATTTTATGGGCACACAATCGCAAAATCACATACGAGTACACTGGCGATCAGGTTGACACACAACCATACTGTGAAATTCCACCAGGATCAGTTGTCGTTGATCCTTGGCGCAAGTTACCGTTGAGCGAAAAGCATACAGTGATTCATTATGGCAATACTCGGAAATAACAATCACTGGGCACGTGGTCACATTGACCCCTGGTGGGGCAAACTACACCAGAGCCTGGAGTACATCAATGAACCATTCAATGATGCCGCAGCACTGGCCGAATGGTATCAAGTGGGGTATTCTTCGGCTACTAATTTTACTGGTGACATGTATGACATGCGTAACTCAGAACCATCATGGATAGCTCCGTTCCAAAGTCACTTTGGATTTGAACACTTTAGTTGGAGTGTGTACCGAATGAATCCCGGAACTGTGCTGCCCGAACATCAAGATACCTACAGTAGATTCCGACAAATCCACAGCCTGGATCCTGCTCAGCCGGTTGGCCGTGCTATTGTATTTTTGGAAGATTGGCAAAGTGGTCACTACTTAGAAATGAACGGTAAACCAGTGGTGGACTGGCAAGCTGGCGATTGGGTTTGTTGGGAAGGCAACTTCCCGCATGCTGCAGCCAATGTAGGCAAGACACCAAGATATACTTTACAAATAACAGGCATATGAAAATAAATTCTCACAACGAATGGGATCCACTACGTACCATAGTAGTAGGCACAGCCACCAATGCCAATTGGCCTGTGAATGACCCAATTTTTAATTTAGAAGCAGAAAAAACAACCTGGCGTGAAACACCAGTGCCTCGCGGACCAGTAACTCAAAACATAGTTGATCAAACCAATCGTGAACTTGATCAACTCTGTACTGTGTTGTATAATCTAGGCGTTGAGGTATGGCGACCCGATGACATTAATTTTGTTCAACGCGACGGCATGTACAACTATTGCCCCAGGGATAGATTATTGATTGCCGGGACCACAGTGATTGATCCAGCAATGTTGTATCCTTGCCGTGACATGGAGATTGAAGAATTGCAGTTTGTGTGTGACGCTGCTGAACGTGTGTTACACATGCCACGCAATCGTGGAATGATCATGGATGCTGCCAATGTCTGTAGACTGGGCGATGATTGGTTGTATTTGCTGTCATCATCAGGAAACCAAGCAGCTCTGGATTGGTTACAACAGCAGCTTCCTGACAAGAATATTGAAAGTTGTAATTTTTATTCCGGAGTCCACATTGATTCAACTGTGGTGCCACTGCAGGAAGGATTGGTACTGCTCAACGGCAGTCGTGTAAATCCGGACAATGTTCCTCGAGTGTTCAAAGATTGGGATCAGATCTATGTGAACCACATTGCCGAACGCGAGTTTTATCAATACCCCTATGCATCAAAGTGGATTGGTATGAATTGCTTGGTGGTGCGCCCAGGACTGGTGATTGTCGACGAAATCCAAACAGTGCTGATTGAGATTTTGAAAAATCGCGGGCTAGAAGTCATTGCACTTCCGTTAACACACAGCCGTACTCTAGGCGGAGGTTTTCACTGCACAACATTGGACATTCACCGCGAAGCTTGACCATTATCACCGGTTGTTTTATAATAGCTTTACTATGAATACACGAATCGGTTTTTGTTGCAAGTGGCTAAATGATCCGTCCGAATGCGGCGGCATGAAAGTCAATGCGGTGGATCGGGACCTTAACGGGCGTTCAACTACCATGCGATGGCTTCGCGAGCACAAGGATGAAGCCGAACAGCGCCAGTGGGACATAATGAATCACAACACCGCGGCAGCAGTGCGACTTATCGAACGTGTTGCTACTCTGCCTGCGAATCGCAAAATGGTTCGTTTGGGATCAGAAATGTTGCAAGGCTACACTGAAAAAGACTGGCAAGCCTGGTGGCAGCGCACAGAAATACAAGACCACTGTGCTAGAATATTTGCACCCATTGGTGAAGCTGCCCGGCGTTTGGGTGTGCGGATAAGTTTCCATCCCGGACAGTTCTGTGTGTTGGCGTCGGCAACTGATGACATTGTTGATCGCAGCATTGACGAATTTGAGTATCATGCAGACATGGCTCGTTGGATGGGCTATGGTAGCCAGTGGCATGATCATGGATTTAAAATAAACATTCATTTGTCTGGCAAAGGCGGGCCTGACAAATTTCTAAAGACTTTGGATCGGCTATCGCCCGAAGCTCGTAATCTAATTGCTATTGAGAATGACGAAATTACACATGGACTTGACAGTGTTTTACTTATTAGTCATCGTGTTCCAATTACATTGGATCTACATCATCACTGGGTCAAAACAGGAGAATACATCACGCCTGATGACGATCGTGCGCAGCGTGTTTTGGACAGTTGGCGCGGTGTTCGCCCTGCTCTTCACTACAGTGTTAGTCGTGAAGATCTTTTGGTGGGTCACAATCCCGGAACTCGTCCCGATCTTCAACAGTTGCTTGCAAGCGGCTTCACTAGGAGCAAGCTCCGAGCACACAGTGATTTCTATTGGAACAGTGCTGTCAACGAATACGCACTGACCTTTGCAGATCAATGGGATATACAGTGTGAAGCCAAGGGCAAGAATCTTGCCCGAGACCAGGTTGCTGCACTGCTTGACGTAGTCAGCAGCTGATACTTGAGTTATTTTTTAAAAATCTTCGTACATTACTGTGGTGGTATCACCCAGTGCCCATTTGGGATTTTGTTCAACAACATATTTTTTAGTGCAAACTTTAAAATCAGGAAACTTCAGTTGTTTTGGATTACTTGCTGCATCCAAGAACAGACAACGATTGTTTGGTTGTGCTGCATACTGACCGTTATCTAGTTCTATAAAATTGAAACTTTTGTGATCCTCTGGCCACTCTGCATAACTTGTGTCTATGATATTTAAGTCAGGAGCAGAATGGTCCACTGTGAACAAATAATTACCTTGATAAAATTGTTTGTCCTTGGCATAAAACTTGGCAGTCAAATTTCTCAAGAATGATTTTTGAATTACAGAAAAATCATAACTGAAACAATCCCAAATTTGCAGTGTATCTAAAGGTAAAAACTTCTCAGGTTCAAGATTCGTTGTGCGTGACACATACGCATGAAGAGGTAGTTTGTCATAAGCAGCACCATAGTTTGGCAAGTAAGATTCTATTCTAAATGCTTGTCCACGAATACTTTTGATTGAAATCCATATGCATGGTTCATATTCTCCGTGACCTCTTTCAAAGTCGTAAAGAAACTCTTTACGGATATAACAATGTACAGGTGGTATGTTTGCAACCAAGTGTGCCATGTTATTCTACGCGGTCCGCAGCTGATTTCCCCAGCTTGGGTGTGCGAGGCTTGCGAGGTTGCTTGATTGCAGTTTCGGCAGTGGCTACCACTGCTTTGGCATTGGTGACTACTGCATCGACCGCTGCCTGGGCATCTTTGGCATCAACTTTGCCATCTTTGTTGATGTCCAGTACCTGCGTGAACACTGGGACTGCTTCATGTCCAATGCCATCAGGGTTGGTAGTTAGAGTGGGTTCTTTTCTATCAGCACCATCCCGGGGATGACGACCAGATTCTTCTAATGTTTTTTCTCGAGCAGTGATCCACCAGACAGTGCCAATCAGTGCAGCTATGATAATAATAAGTTCCATTGCAGATCTCCTTAATAATATATATTTACACGGGTTGTCAATCAGGCTTTACATAAATTGGCACAATTGAAAACACCGGGGTTCCAACAGGAATTTGAACGTTGGGGCTTCGGAAAGCCATCACTGTTTCTACGTTGTAGTATTGATAATTTGGATCCAACACATGATCGTATGGCCAAAGACTTCCAATTTCACAGTCGTTATTGGGCGTCAGAGTAGCATAATCAACAATACCAGTGAAAGCAAACCAATCTTGGGACCAATTCAATGGATGCGAGTTTATCATAATACTCCAGCCCCGGGGCATTTTGGCACGCCATGGATAAGAAATAATAGATACAGACCACTGTTGTCCATTGGCGTTTGGGATTGCCCAGCGACTACCATGCAATTGCTCTGCATGTAACTCAACCGGTCTTACTAGATTTGATGGCTGCCAAGGGATAGTGTATCCAATCCCCATTGCACCACGCAGCCCCAGGCATTGTCGAGCAGTCTGATTATGGGAGAATCCCTCGGGTTTATATAATTTCAGATCGGTTTTTAAATTTTTGAACCAGTCCGGAATACATTCTAATAATGTCACAGGTGGGGCAACATGTTGAACATCAGAACGAGAACTGCGCTGCCAGGTCAGAGTATCGTTGACAAATATTTCCATAATTTTATTTATTGGTAAAATTGATTGTAGGAAAATGTTGCAATACAACATAAAATCTCGTATAATCAATAAATACAGTTGAACAAAGAACAGTGCCGACGGTCGGGCTGTTTAAATTGCTCGCTTAACTCAAGGAGAAATCAAATGGATTTTACTAAATTTTACTCAACTCAAGTAATCAAAGCATCAGAAGTTATTGACACAGTTGAAAAAACTGCCAAAACTGC
>Ga0181348_1000537_pt1 | contig 16586 bp, 13 predicted proteins | sample Su13VDMM110DN_FD_130092 | JGI IMG/M metagenome (GOLD analysis project Ga0181348, IMG submission 130092) | Freshwater viral communities from Lake Michigan, USA - Su13.VD.MM110.D.N | ecosystem: Environmental > Aquatic > Freshwater > Lake | place: USA: Michigan | collected 2013-07-16
TAAGCCCTAAGCTTATTGGATCCGTTGCTCGATTAGGTGTTTCCTTTTTGCTTAATTGCTTTGTTATAAAATCTTTATTTAAACTATACGGCGGTGGTTTTGAAGGTGTTGCTGAACGGGCTAAAAAAAGTCCACTAAATGGTGTGTTTGGTGTTTGATCGGGCATTCTACCCGTTGATTGTATTGTTGGAAAACTTGTTATATTCTTGCTCTTTCCCTGACCCAATAAAGCTTCAAATTGTACAATTGTTAACATTGCCTCTAAAGCTGATTCTAACCCTCCTGATTTTTCTATTGACGCTAGTTCTGCATCATTAAAATCACCTGTTTGCTTTTTTGGTGCTTGTATTGGTTTTGCGCCGGTTACTGCTTGGTCTACGCCTAGGTTGATTATATCCGAGATTAATCCTACAGCATTTGATATTATTTTAATGCGAACTTTTAAATCTGTAAACGGAAAAGGAATACCACCTTTTAGTAAATTAAAAGTTCCTGGTACTTTAAAAAAAGACCTTTTTTCTGTGTCATTTTTACCGGTAATATCAGTACCTTGTATTGCTTCAAATGATACAACACCTCCCGGTGTACCACTATCTGTAACTTTGGTTATTTCAAAAGCTAAATCTTCTCTAAATCCAGTTCTGATACTCATTGCATCACTAATTGATTTACGAATTCTAGTTAGATCTTCCTTTGTTATACTGAAATCATCTAAGTTATCATTTGACGAATCAAGTATTTCATATATTGAAAGATGTGTATCATATATGTTCTTTATAGTAATATCTCCAGGAGCTGTTTTTATATAATCAATAGTTACGGTTGCAACTCCTTCATCAGGCCTGCGGTCTCTGGTCACAAAACGCCCACCACCGCCGATAATCTCGATACCCAGACTAATATCATCCACCGGTTTTTGTAACTTTAAATCACCTATTTTAATACCTACAGTAGTACCACCTAGGTTTTCTAGCTTCACTGAGTATTTGGTATCTAATCCTAGCGAAAATAGTCCGGCTGCACCACTATACCCGTCAGCACCACTATTATCTCCCTTAAGTATTCCTCTTGCAAAATTTCTTTCATTTACAAAATCGACCAAGGGTATATTGATAGTAGCAACTACTTTTTGATTTATAAAAGTTACAACGGAGTTATCACCAAAATTGTCCAAATATCCTAATGGTATGTATACCCTTGATCCTATTTTTAATGAGTTAATAAAGCCTCTTGGTTGTGGTGTTATCTTTGGTAAATAAAACTCTCCTTTATGTATACCCGACTTTGTCTCGTCTGCTTTAAAAGCTGCATTTTCAACTAACTGTTGGTTTGTTTGGGTATAATCACCTACTATTGTTACAGTACTGCCGGCATTAGGTGACCATATAAACCTCGTATCTTTAGCGACTGCTGATGGTCGTGATCCTAATGCAGGTGGAGTGCCTGCTTTACCATTGTATATATCATCGATTGATTTTATTGGGTTCTTTTCTTCGAAGACAGCGGATCTACCTATAGCTGCTGTAGCCTCATCTAGTAGTTCTTTTTGATACAGTAAGAGTTTAGCATCATAATCCTTTTGCCTTTGGTTGTCAACAATCTGTGCCGCTAATTTATCATAATAACTTGCTACTCCTGGAGGCATCTTATAGTTGCTGGTTATTTTCTGCGTTTCTAGTAGGCTACCAAGCCCTATTAATTTTATTGAACAATCCCAGCCACCATCTTGATTCATAGAGTAGTTAAAGTTTGTTACAACTCCCAGCATACCATCATAATTACCTTTGGTTTCAAATATCTTTTTATTAATTGCCTCATGTATTTGATCCTTAGTTACATCACTTTTATAAAAAATATCAATTCCTGTATTGGATGGATCATCTACTTGTAATTGGTTACTGTCGACGTCTGTGAAGTATTGTGTATGTCCCCATTCAAGTAGCATTGTAAATCCTAGCCTAAAATATAAAGCATCAATAACATCTAGTTGGTTCATATTCCAAACCTTGAAATTTATTGTTGCATATCTTAGAGATCCTAGTTTACCCTTTGTTTCAATATTTACACTCTCAAGTCCTGGCATTGGCCTGTAACCCTGTGCTTTAATACCACCTAAGCCGTACGCATTATCATATCCAATACCGCTTCTAAGTTCTGTTAGCATATTTGGACCTTCAAAAGCTGTTCCAGCTGCTGCGGCTGCTGCGGCTGCGTATCGGTTTGATACTGCTTTTGATGTACCCGCTTGTAGAACCCATTGCGATGCTAGTTTGGATGCGTGGTCCGTATCCGCACTATCCCATGTTGACTGAAACCATCCCTCTTGCTCATTATCTTGCTGTTTTAATAAAGCGTAGTAGTCTGTGTCTGGATTCTTGTCGCTTACACTACCGGTTATGTTTACTGATGATTGTAATTTTACCCACGCAGTCTTGTTGCCTATAAATAAAACTTCTTCTAAAGTGCGGCTTCTGTCAGCAACACTATTTTTAACAGCTCTAGTTGCTATTTGCGTTGTTACATAGTCCTGAAAGGGTGCTCCTAAAACATTTGATAACTTAAATCCCATTATTTATAAATTTATAATTCGATATTATACTTTGAATATTTGTTGGTACTCTTAGCTGTATTCCTATTGGAGGATATAGTGAGTCTCCAGGTAAGCTGTTTGCAGATGCAATAATCCACCATAATCCACTATCCTGGTAGAACCTATATGCTAATAGATCCAATCTATCTTCAATCGTAGTTATTACATAGTAATCGTTGTCACGTGGTGGAATATCAGGGTAAACAGTATTTACATAATATAAGCTCCCTGTTCCACTTTGCTTAATTGCTTTTGTATTTTCGTATCTACTAGCCATGTATTATTTATTTAACTGTAATGTTGGTGATGGTGGAAATAGTGGTTGTACTGGGTTGAGTATTATAGCTCCATTACTCCCTTGTGTAAACGCTCCTGGGTAAGCTGCTTGCATGCTGTTATTTTCATATAATATTCCACCCTCAACACCCGTTGCATTTAATGTTCTTTGTGGATCTCCAAAATTTGATGGGTTTGGAGGTGGACTTGTTATTATTGGATTACCGTTAATATCTCTTTGCGTACCAAATACTTCCCGCTGCAATTGTTCACTTAGTTCTCTTTTTTCCGTTTGATCCTTCGTATCAAATCTAGGAATATCACTGTTTAAATAACCGGTATTGTCATCAGCTATAAACGGAACAAACGGATTTTCTCGAGTCTCCCTTCGTGGTAATCTATCGTGTATTGGTTTAAAGCTACAATTTACATCTATTACATGTGGCAATTGTCTCATATCTTTATCACTATCAATATTATCTAGTACGATTTCCCATGAAGTATTATTATCAATCGTTATATTAACATTCTCTATAAATCCTGGTACTCTGTACAAATAATCTCCTATTGTTAATTTAACAATTGATCCTCTCATGTATTTACTAATTGGTGAATAGTCTGGATATACCTGGGATACTAAGTGGTTTAATTTTCGATATAGCGGTCTCATTTCTTCTCTACTAAAAGCCACTATTTTAAATCCAAAATTAATACTCCTATCAGCTCCTTGGTAAACTCTAAAAGTTTCACCTCTGCCTAGATATTTGAACGACGATAGCTCAGCTTGGTTATTGTCTGTAAAGCTTGTCATAAATGATCTAAAAAATATTGCTATTGCTCCACCTGGTTCATCGTTTGATAAACACTCAAACACAAACTTAATCATATCATCTGGTGGTGTTTCAAGATTCTCTTGTAAAACACTCCAAGGACTATATTGTGTATCATAGTAAAATAAACCTTGCATGTTTAATTTATCCTGAGCTACTGTATTTATTTCTGTATAATTAACTCTGTTAAACCTGGCTCCTGGGTTACCTGTTTTAAGTCTTGTCTGTATAGCAGCATTTCCGTAATCACCTGACATTAGAAATTGCTTATTACCAGCTTGTTGGTTTATCTTATCTCTAAAATCTTGTAAAGGTGGATGTGCTATATCTATACCAGTTGGTACTTCTTGATTCATCAACGTATCATACGTAAATGCAACCATGTTATAAGTCCTACCTGTGTTTGTATTAGTTGCTCTTTTAATTATTGTACTACCTATTCCATAAGTTGATCCGGGACCACCTTGATAATTTAATATTTGGTTATTAATAGTTGATATGCCATATCGAATAGCGTTTCCTGCTCCTGTGAAGTATATTGGACTTTGTGATCCTAGTTTAGCTGTTGCTAGTATTGCTAATCTATTTGTAGCTATATCATTGTTTTTCTTTACAATATCTTCATAAGTAAGCTCTGCTAAATTTGTATAAAGCGGTACCGATCCGTGTCTTCTAAAATGTACACCCGTACCTTGTGAGGATACTTGTTCTAGTGTTGATATACCACTTGGGTTATAAACCCTCGTACTCTCTATTAGGTTACCAACTCCTAGCACAGATGCAACTTGTGTATTAGGATTTGTTAATTGTAAGCCCGCTTGCTTTAATAAAAAAATTGAACCTCTCTGCTTATCTTGTAAAAAAGCTTGTATTCTACTTCTATCAATCCTACCCGCTGCTGTTGTAAATGCACCTGCTCCACCGTTTATTTGTACGTTACCACCTCTTATCGGAAAGTCCAATGTTGCTTTATTGGCATCGTAAAAATCAAGGAAGTTAGCAAATTCATCATTAGTATAAGCTTGTGAATATGGAATTTGTGGATTTGGTGGTAAGTCTGGCATTGGTGATACTACATATGGTAGTCCACTTGATCCACCTCCTGGTCTGTCTGATCCGTAGGGTAAACTTTTTAAGTCTGATGTGAGTGTTATTAATGGCATTTAGAGTCTTTTATACTTGTTTAGATAGTCTACGTCTTTCTAAATACTGTAGATATGTGTCAGATTCAAAAACCCTATGATTAAATGAAATATCTAGAGGTGTTTCTTGTTTTTCTACCGCTCCTGGTACTCTGTATCCTCTTTCATTTATTAATACATTTTGAGGCTCCCCTTCAAAGATGCCATTCGTTGTTGTTTTACCTTGTTTACTAAGCTTTGAATTAAAAGCTTGTGATGTTATCGAATCCATATTAATACTGTTTAGGCTATTGATGTATTATTATCTAAATTAGCTGAGTGTTCTCTTGGCATGTAGGTTACCATTTTAGATGCTACTACCTGACCATCTATTACACTATTTACTGTTATGTTTATAGGTGCATTGTTTCTACCACCACCGCCGTTTGCCATACTAAATAATTGTTCTTGTTGTGGTTTGTTAAGAACCATCTCTCCTGAGTTTAATAAAGCTGGAATATTGTCTCCTGATGTTTCATTTCCAGGAACTATGCCTCCCATTGCAAACTTGGGTACCAAGCTATCTAAGTATATGTACGCTCCTGCACCAGCTGCAAGGCCTAAAGCTAGACCGACCCCTGGAATGGCAGAGGCTGATGCTACTATATTAGCTACAGCGCTTGCAATTGATATAGCTGCTATGACTTTTAAAATTTTGGCTACTTTATTTAAGGTCTCTGGAAGGTTGTCTATGGCTGTTTTTATAAACTCAAAAACACCTTTTATCGTATTTGCCACCTTCTCAATATTGACACTGTTTTTTAACCACGCAATAACTTTATCTACCATTGGAAGTATCGTATCTTTTAGCATAGCTGCTAAAGTTTCTTTTAAATTCTCAATTGTTTTAGCCAACTGCTCAGCTCTCGATGATCTATTTAGCTCTGCTTCTGCTGAGGCACCTATTAAACCTTGTATTTCCTCTCTTGTTTTACCTTCTTTAACTAGTTGGTTATATTTATCCGCCACTGACTGTCCTTCTGCTGCTCCTAGTTGGGTAGCTTGTTGTTGTAATAATAGTTGTTTTGACAATTCATCATTTGATAATCCCAGTGATTGTGCAAATGACTGCCTTTGTATTATGTTCATTTTAGAGTACTCTCCAAATGTCATATTTTGTTTATTGAGTTCCTCCATTAATCCTTTAGTATCCCCCATTAAAGCTAATTCTCTTGCTTTTGTCAGGTTTAAATTTTTACCTGTTAATACTTGTGCTTCAAATTCACTTGCTATACTAGTTTCAAAATCTAGTAAACTATCACCCTGCTTTGCTACTTGGTCTAATGTAGTTCCTAATTTCTTAGCTCTTACAACTGCTTCTGCTAATGCTGGTAAATTGCCTTTAAAATTTATTAGTACAGCGCTTGATACTTTTGATATACCGTCAAGTATTTGCCTTTCTGTTAATGCTATTTTATTACGTGCCATTCCCACCGTTGCTGCACCCACTGCTGTTTTATACGATTGTGCTAAATTCTTACCACTAAGTGCTCCAAAGGTAGCTAACGCACTCATCTGCTCTGCAGTTGCACCTATTCTTTTCTCTAACTTAGTAGCTGTTTCAACAAAAGCTCTATTTGTTGGTGCCATGAAACCTAACTGCTCATTCATTTTACCGTACGTCTCTGCAATCTCTTTTGAGGATAGTCCAAAGTTTGCAGACGTCATAGCCATTTCACGAAACTGGTTACGTAGTTTTTCCCCATGTGTTACACTTACACCTAGGTTTGCCGCTATCTGAAATGATTTATCTTCAAACTCTAATACCATTTTCACAATCGATGTGAGAATGCCAACTATTCCCATTAAAATACCTACTGGGTTTTGTATTATACTTTTTCCGATACTTTCAAACGTTGCTATTACCCCTGCGCCAAGCGTTTTCCACTTGCTTCCTGTTTCTTCTGCAGTTTTTTTCATTCTTTCCTGGATATGACTGGCGTCTATAAGACTTCCTAATAGCGGTATTTTTTTCATCTGACCTACCACCTTCATATAGCGCCGCATTGTGGCCTCCATTGCTTGTTGACTCTTTTCAATCTTTTTTGCTTCAACTTCTTGCTTCTTCAACTCTATTGTCATATCTTTTAGGATATCTTTCATTTCTAGATACAACCTTCTACCTTCTGCAGCTGATATATTGCCGTCGTCTATAGCATCTCTAATATCTTGGTAAATTCGTATTCTAGTTCGCTCTTGATTTACTATTTGCTTTGTTATATCATTAGATTTTACTGTTCTACTTGCTATCTGTTCTTGGTTATTCAGTATTTGAGAGCTACTTTTTCCTAAATCTCTAAAATTTCTACTTAGGTCTTTTACAGTTGCTGTACCTAATTCTTTAGCTATTGCGTTGGCATTTCTTAGGCCTTCTGTTATTTGATCTTTTATTATAGCACCTATACTAGCAAACCCTGCTTTTAATTGACTAACCATCTCAGCCGTTGCTTGTAGATCAGCACTTTTTTTATTTTTTGCTTTTGCCATGTATATAAATAGAGGAAAGCACCTATTTTTTAGATGCTTTCGTAGTGTATGTTGGTTTTGCTATTGCTCCTTTGTTTGTTACAGTTTGGCCTTTATTTAACTGCTTGTTTTGTTCCTCTATCTCTTTGTCGTAATACTCCTTTATTGAATTAAACGTAAATCTACGCAGCCATATTGGCATTTCATATACTGTTTGCCAATCATAGCCTCCTTTGCCGTGAAATACTATTTGATGTATTTGAGTGTATAATGCTGTTCTATACTCAGGTGGTAGGATAAAAAAAGCTAAGACCTATTGGTAGGTCTACACCCTCCTGTGTGTAGCCATCTGATCCTATGAAATCAAATTTCAATTCTAAATCAGGTGAAATTTCTTTTATATAATCTCTAAGTGCTTTTGAGTCAGCTGCAAGTAAATAGTTATCTACAAAATCTCTAACTGCCTTTGCTTCTCTATCTCCGTTAATTGATAGAATCATATGCTTCAATCGAGTGGTTACCTGGCTATTAATATTTGCTCTCTTTAATCCTTTTGTCTCATCTTCTATAATTCTTTCATCTTTGTGGGTTAATAGTTTAAATGTAATCTCATTGCCTGATTTTGGTAATTTGAAAGTAAACTCATTAACATTTCTATATATAGTTAGATCTACCTCTTTTTCTTTTATTGTAGTTAAATCTATTGTAATTTCCTCATTTTCTCCTGTTTGAGGATGTGGATAATCAATAGTGTAATCTTTTCCATATCCCAATACTCTTGCTGCAATTAATATTGCATTCTTATCACCAATAACTAAGTCATCAAAATCAATAGCTGATATTATTAAAGACCTTAGTAACTTGTCAAATACTGTACCGTTTTTAATATAGTTCTGGTTTGTTAAAATATCCTCCTCTCTAGCGGTCATATACTTCATTTCAATTTTACCTGAGGATAGTGGGTTGTCTTGTGGGTAGACTAATCCCTTGGAAGGTAACTCAACTATTTCTGTTGGTAACTTCATTGTGTTGTTTTCTGTCATAATAATTGGTAACTTTATTATAAATATATACGATTAAGATTTTTAACTTACTGTTTGTAGTAAATTTTGTATCCTTTTTTCATTACGCCTGGGAATTTAGTTAGCCGGTAGCTCACTGTACTCTGAGGTAGTTGTATGAGTTGGGATAATTGTAATGCACTCCCTGCTTCTATTTTAATGCCCTTCTCGTATTCACATATAACAGTTCCTTTACTAGCCTTGGCGTCTAACCCGGTTTTGCCAGTTTGTTGAGATCTTCGTAGTTCAGATAGGGCTTGTTTACCTTTTTCAGAAATTGGAGACTTCATTCCTTTATGAACCCTACTACTATTATTCGTATTACCTTTTTGAGCTTTTGATATGTTTTGTTTGTGCTCTTCTGTGAACTTTCTCTTCCACAAAGGCATTAGCATTACTCTAGCTTCGGCATATTGGTCAGCTGTTAACTTTCTTTGTTTATCATATGCCAGTCTATGAAAAGCCCACAGCATCTTTTGTCCGTAGATGGGATGTTTTCCTAGCTCCCCAGCCAATATCCTATGACACTCATAGTGCTCTTGTGGTGTTAATAGTACTGTACTAGATCGCTTCTTAAAGCTTTTAGGTACAATGTGATGTGCTTCGTAATAAATGCTGCCTTTTACTCTTTTTTCAGATAAAACTTTCCGAATAATTTGAAAATAACTTTTTAACATAAAAAAACTCCTTTCTAATAAATAGTAAGGAGTTCTTAAAAAGTAGTAATTCAGAGCTCAATAATTTAATATACAGTAATCCATTCCGATTGTTAATTCAATCATTACAGCATCCTGGTTAGCCCAATCATAAGTACCGAAATTTGATTGTTTAATGAATGCTCCTTTAATGATCCACTCAGAAACAACATCTCCTACCGGTCCTAAAATAGATAGGTTTAAATCCTTTTTATAGAAGTCAGAATAGCCATCACGTCCTGTTACAGACTCATGTGATAAACGGATCCATTCCATACAAACTTGCTGTCCAGATGGAGAAATTGGATTATATAAACTAAGTGTCATATCTTGCCACTCAGCTTTACCCTTTAACTTACGGTAAACGTTGATGTGCTCGATCTTGATCTCATTCAAGTTTACGTTTGGTGCTGATGCACTCTTAATCATGAAAGATGGAATACCATCAATATACATTATGAAACGGTTTTGAACGGTTGGTTCAAAGGCCGTAAACATTATTTCATTTGGATCTAAAATTGGCATGTTCTTACTTATTTAAAATAAATAGCTTTGTTATGGTTTTTTGTTCTTGGTCATTTCTGCTAATTGCTTCTTAGCTATTTCCATAACCTTCTTCTTGGTTTCATCTTTCTTAGCTTTCTTGGCTTTGATCATTTCTTTGTTCTCACCAAGTTGAGGCATTTTGCTGGACAGCTTCATAGCATGGTCTGCATTGCCACCCTTTGATTTCTTAGCTTCTGCAATAACTTCTCTGCTAAGTGCCTCAAACAATTGCTTGGTTAAGTGCACTCTAACTCTTGTATTATTGTTCATTTATTTATCGTTTTTTATCTTATTGTCCAAACGTTGCACCAGTTGGTAAAATATTGAAATCTAATTGGATAAACTCAGCTGTTCTAGTTGGTTGCAAATAAATGGCACCTACTAATAAGTTTCTATCAATCACATCTGGTGTGTTGTTTGTATCATCCATTACAACTCTGAATGCATAAAGACCCTGTCTTTGTTGTACGAATTGCAAGTATGGATTAACTTGTGATAAGAATTTGTTTCTTGTAACAGCTGTATTTTGTTCAAATACCAATGTTTCAGCAATTTGTCTAATATAGCGTTTTAAAGCGATTAATAGTCTCCTAACATTTACTCTATCAAGAGCACTTGCTTTTGCTTGAAGCGTTTTTTGACCGTATATTACAGTTCCTACACCAGGAAATACTGCGATTGGATTAACCTTGCCACTATACAATAAGTTTCTTTGTGCTACTGTAAGTCTTCTTTCTGGTTGAATTACTGTTGGTAAACCACCTCTGTTAAGACCTGCGGGTGCAAACCACTCAGCAGATACCTTATCATTGTACTCATATACTGCAGGTACAATCATTGAAGGTGGTACGAAAGTTAATTTACCTGTTTCATTTGATCTCAACTGTACCCATGGCCAGTATGTAGAACCGTATGAATTATCGTATTGTTGTGCTAATTGTGTTACAGTTGTAAGGCTTTGACCGTATGCTACCATATCAATTACTGCAATAGCATCTCCACGGTTTTGTGTATTTGTTAATAAAGTTGATATTTGTGATTGAGCGTTTTGAGCATTTGTACCTGGCATGTATATAATATTGTAATCATATTCATCACCATTCTTTAATAAATCAATTGCTGTACTATAATTAGATGCAAATACACCTTGTATATTTGTTGTTGGTGCGTTTGTAACAGATGCAATGCTTGGAATTCTTTCCGCCATGTTTAATGGTGCAGTTCCAAAGCATCCGTAAATTGGTCCAGTAGCGCCACCAAAAGATCCATTGTATGAACCACTACCTACTCTTGGCATTGATGCTGTATAGTATGTATATGGCTGACCTTGTGGTGTTAAGTAGTTAGGTGTTGGCATAATTACCCGCTTAACCCTAATATAATTAGAAGCATTTGGATATGATCCAGAAATCTGTAAATAGTTAGCTCCAAATTCATCAGTACGTATAGTTGGCTTTTGATCACCAATTATATACTCAATGTAGTTATTTTGGTTAGGATCTAATGATAGATTAGACCATGTTTCCAAAACAGTCTTACTCGTATTATAATCATCACCTCTTCTAATAATAAGTGTGAATAAACCTGATCCTGAATCAGAAGAAGCAATCTCCCATCTAATATTCGAAATTGAACCTGATGGTAGAACTGTACCTTGGTTCAAATTAACTGAAGATGAAAAGCTGTTGTTCATAATGTCACCAACACTAAGTGTTTCTATCTCAAAGCAAGGGAAACCGTCACCATATTGTGAAGGAATCGTAGAAGATGTTGCTGATGTGTATGATCCAGAAGCTACTCTAGTTACAAGTAATGACGTACCTCCTTGTTGGAAGTAGTTATAAGCTGCCATTGAGGTTAAATACTCTAGTGTAGCACCTCCTGAGGTGAAGGTTGTACCGAATACAGCTCTATACTGTGAATACGATGTAATTAAAGTTGGTATGTCTTTAGGACCTACGACTGTTGGACCAAGTAATGCTGCACCTACTGTTATAGGACCTGCAGTTATTTGAGATGCGTCGTTTTCTCTTAAAAATACACCTGGTGATATTAATGCTTCTGCCATTTTACGTGTTTATTTCTTGATTATAAATATCTTGTGTAGCTGGTAAAAGTAACTATGACCTAGGATCTATTTCACCCGTTTCTAAGTTAATCATACCGTCTCCATACTTTTCACCACAACTCTTAAGTAAAACCTGCTCTCTCTCTTTGATTATTACTATTTGACTCTTCAACCTATTGGTATCTAATTCAATTAGTGCTTTTTGATACTCAAGTTCACCTAATCCAGAGGCTATCGCAATAATCTCTTGTTTAATGTTTTGTAATTGTTGTAACTCTTCTTGTGTTAATAACTGTTTTGACATGTTTTTTTGTTTTATTGTTATGTTAATGATATTACGCTATAGAATGTTCTGATTTTTACTGTACAGTCGCCTCCTGTTGGATTAGATCCGCCTGTAATTGCTCTAAGTGGTTGGTTGTCATAGTATGCCGCAAATTGCCCTTGGTAGGGAGTGCTATAGTTAGTGGATAAATGATCGGCAGTACCAGCTAATAGATTCGATACCTGATAATATGTAGCATTTCCAATTTTGATAGAAAAATCTGTGTTTGTAGTGTATGGTAGAGTTACAAATTTAAAAAATAGGGCCATACTTATCGGTACTATTCCATATCCTACTCCAGCTGCAGGTACAACTGTATAGCCAGCTGTTAGATTTAATATATCACTTTGTGATAAAGTTACATCAGCTACTTGTATTCCACTAGGTACTCCTAAAGCAGTTCCGTTTAAATATATTGATCCTGTTATTTGTAGTGATCCTGTTACTTGATGTGCATCGTTAATACCAGCTTCAAACTTAGTAGTTCCTGATACATGTAGTGTTGCTTGTGGTGATACCACATTTATACCAACTCTACCAACTCCATGCTGTGATCCTGAGTAAGATGCTTGGTAGGCTGTGTTACCATATGATCCAGTTGCAAATATGATACCACCTAAGTTGATTGAATTTTTAGCTCCTTCCGGTAATGTAATACCTGTTCCAATAATAATGTTATTTTTACCTATACCTGCGTAGCCTGCTTGGTAAGCAGTAATAAAGTTTGCTCCAGCTTGTAGTCCAATCAATGTTGAATTTGATGCACTTACTGCATAGGTACCTGCTCCGTTTCCTATAAAGTTTGAACCTGTAACAGATATTGCACCAAGTCCTGCTTGGAAGCCTATAAAATTTGATAATTGTGCACTTGTTGCATTAGATCCTGCTTGGAAGCCTATAAAGTTACTGTAGTCAGCATTTGTTGCGGTGTAACCAGCTGTCGTACCTATAAAGTTAGCATACTGTGTACCCCCTGCTTGGTATCCTGCAATTTCTCCTATAAAGTTTGAGTTGTTTGAGCCTGTTGCTTCATACCCTGCTTGGTATCCTAAAAAGTTTGATTTTGATGCACTTGTTGCCAATCTACCTGCCTCATATCCTAAGAAGTTTGAGTTAGCTGCAGAAGGTGCACTACGCCCAGCGTAGTAACCTATAAAGTTTGAACCTGTACCTATTGCTTCATACCCTGCTTGGTATCCTATATAATTTGAAAATTGTGCATTTGTTGCATCATATCCTGCTAGGTCGCCTATGAAATTTGTATAGTTTGAATTAGCAGCACTACTGCCTGCGTAGTAACCTAGCGCTATAGCATGACTTGTGCTGGAAATACTTTCTAATGCTCCTACGCCTATTCCGATAATAGTATTTGAGGTAGTTGTACTTTTTGCTGCATCATTACCAATACCAATATTAACAGTTCCGTCTGTTGCATTCTGTCCTGCAGATGGACCTATATAAATTGACGCGACTGCATTGGAGCTAGCTGCACCTGCGTCTCGTCCAATTGCAATTTGATAATCGTTTACAGTTCCGTTTATAGTACCTGATGCTGCGTTTGATCCTATGTAAACACCCGCTAATGTACCCACTCCAACTGTATTAGCAGAGTATATTGATGATCCTGTTACTTTAAATGGAAATGATGATGATATAGCAGTTACAACATACGATGCTGTTTGTGCCGTTGTTACATACGATGCTGTTTGTGCCGTTGTTACATACGATGCTGTTTGTGCCGTTGTTACATATGATGCTGTGCTGGCAAATGAAGCACTTACTGCATTTAAAACATATGATGCTGTGCTTGCAAATGAAGCACTTACTGCTCTTGATGCTGATATTACAAATGATGCACTTAGTGCAGATGATGCACTTAGTGCAAATGATGCACTTGTTACTGAACCTGCTCCATAAGGACCAAATACATATGATGATGTTACAAAGCTTGCTGTGGAAGCATATATTGCATTCGATGATTGTGATACCGAGTTGTTACCTAATGGACCTGCTACATAGCTAGATGCTATTGAACCGCTTAAAATACTTCCTGATATTATATTTGCACCTACTATGTTATTATTACCAAGATCTAAGTCACCAGTTAATGGATCGTTTGATGCATTTAACATTAAGTACCTTGCATCACCGGCTGCTGTATCTAATGGTGCTACTGGGTACCAATTTCCTACTGATGCTGAGTTAAATATATAAACATCGCCGTTACGTGATGCTGTTGGGTCATTTGCTATAATCCATACAAGACCATCTGCTATTGATGCTGTTATTGTTCCAGATCCAGATGCAAACAATGAAGCTGATGTGCCTGTTTTAGTCGATGTTAAGCTTGCTTGTACGTTTCCGTTAGTTGGGAAAACACCGTTTACAGTTCTTACTGAAGCTGTAATTACTAATCCGTTTACTGTTATGCCTGGGCCTGCTGTAAGTGGTACAAATGATGCACTTAGTGCATTAGTTGCAAAGCTAGCTGATGTTACAAATGATGCACTTAGTGCATTAGTTGCAAAGCTAGCTGATGTTACTGTTAATGCAAAAGAACTAGTTACTGCTCTTGATGCTGATGTTGCAAATGATGCACTTAGTGCATTAGTTGCAAAGCTAGCTGTTATTGCAGATGATGCTGTGCCAGTTAAATCTCCTACTAAGCTTCCTGAAAAAGATCCAGTTGCTGTAAGTATTGTACCATTATATGTCAGTGTTGGTACTCCACCAAATAAACCACCGTTATTATATTGTAATTGTCCTGCGGATCCGCCCGGTACACCATTTCCACTACTACCTAACAAGTAAGATGCTGTTATTGCTTGTGAAGCGCTATTAGCAAAGCTAGCTGATGTTGCACTTGAAGCATTAGTAGCATAGCTAGCTGTACCTTGTAATGATCCTGAGAATGATATTGCAGTTACTCCACCAATTACTTGTAATGTGTTTGTTGGTGTGCTTGTGTTAATACCTACACGACCACTTGATGATACAAACATAGCAGCAGTTCCTTGTGGAGTATCACCTCCAACATAGAAGTAATGGTTACCATATAATCCACTACCGCTTGCAACATATATCATATTACCAGTATAGTCGCTTCTAATTTTACCTACTAACTTATTGTTAGTTACAAATCCAATAACACTTTGACCAACTGCACTTGTATTTCTTAATAATAAGTGTGCATTTGCTCCATCCGTGTTTACGTAGTCTGTATTTGATAGTAAAATGTCTTCTGATCCTGTTACACTTACGTTACCGTTTAATATGGTACTACCTGTTACTTGTATACTCCCTGATATAAGTGTAGTGCCAGTTATACGAGTAGTACCTGCTATAATTACTGTCTGTGCTAATGCATTGATGTATGATGCTGTTGTTGCTGTTGCTGCATTACCTAGTAATGATCCCGTTAAATTAACTGACGGTGACGTTAGGTTTGTAATTGTTGAATTAGTAACAACTTCATTTGCTATAACAGCGTTTGATGATGTTAATGATACTACTGTACCGTTTGTTGCATTCAAGAATGTAGTTATAGTACTTGTTGCAAGTGTATTTGATATAACTGCAGACGTTATTGATGCGTTTGTAATTGCCGCTGTAGTTATTGCTGCGTTTATTACCGATGCTGTGGTGATTGATGCCGTAGTAAAAGTCGCTTGTGATCCGGTTAGGGTTGTAGCAGTTGTTGTACCGCTTGCATTAATGCCAAATACCTGTGAGTTGTTACTGTATACTGCTACTGGAGCTGTTCCATTATAATCGTGTATCTCTACATGGGCACTAGATGTAAATGCTCCTGCACCAAAGTTAGTTCTACCTTGTCTATAGAAATCCGTGTCTGAATAACTTGCATTAAACAAGGTTAAAGCGTTTATGATCTGTAGTACGTGGACCGGTTGTACTGGTAAGTTATCTTGTATACCAACTGTAGTAAATCCCATGGTTTAGATTGTTTTGATGTTTAGCTATTATAAATAGTAAGTTACCACTCGAAACCGCTATGCATTGATAACTACCTCTTAGGAATTAATTACTTATATTTCTTAGGAGTTTTATTGGTTTTTAGTTCTTCAACTATCGGTTGTTTTTTACTAAGTTTCTTTTTAATTAATAAGCCACCTAATACTGCTAATGCGATGATGATGATAATTAACATATGTTTTTGTTTTATGTATATAAATATGCTAACTTTATATTAAAGCAGCAACTCTATACTGCCTACCGGTTACATCTACTGACTGTAGTTCAGCTGCTTTTGCTCGTGCTTCTGCTTCATTATTGTACTCGTATACCGGATCTTTGATATTTATTCTAGCTACCCAAATCTGATCGTTTCCTAATATGAACTGCGTCTGTACTTGATATATCATGTTCGCTGTTTGTATTCTTATTATTAACTATCTTAAGCTTTTTTTGCTTTCTTAGGAGCTTTAGATACTTTAGGTTTAGCAGTAGTTTTTTTAATTGGTTTTGCTTCAACTATTGGACTAAATGAACCTGTTTCATAACCAATTGGTTCTTCTTCTTTAGTTTCAA
>Ga0181348_1000538_pt1 | contig 16541 bp, 22 predicted proteins | sample Su13VDMM110DN_FD_130092 | JGI IMG/M metagenome (GOLD analysis project Ga0181348, IMG submission 130092) | Freshwater viral communities from Lake Michigan, USA - Su13.VD.MM110.D.N | ecosystem: Environmental > Aquatic > Freshwater > Lake | place: USA: Michigan | collected 2013-07-16
ACAAACCGCCAAGACGGAAGGCCGTTCTGTTGTCGGGCGGGAAGAAAAGCTTACCAAAGACAGAACCCTGTACCGCGTAAGCAGACAGGCGGGGGCTGGGCTAGAGGTCGATGCCGTGGCCAACCTTGCCGAGCGCATCACCAGCCAGTGGGCGCTGACGCCAGACATCAAGGTTGTTGCAACTGAAAACGACCTACCCCTGCGCATCCGTGGGCAGATACAGAAAGACGAGGCCAGCGGCCAGATACCGGGCCTGTACGACCCCAAGACCAACAAGGTGTACCTTGTTGCGTCGAACTTGCCCACCGCCAACGATGTGGCGCTGACACTTGCGCACGAGGTGGCCGGACACTTTGGCCTGCGTAGCTTGTTGGGTTCTGGGTACGCCGCTGAGATGAGCAGGCTGTACTCTGGCAACAAGACAGTCAAGGCGCAAGCCGACGCCAAGCTGAAAGCTACGCCGTCGCTGAACCGCAATACGGCCACAGAGGAAGTGCTTGCCGAGATGGCAGAGCAAGACCCCAACGCGCAAGGCCCAGGGCCGCTGCGGTCGCTCTACACCGCTGTGCGTAATTGGTTCAGGCGCATGTTCGGCCAGACGGTGTCGGACAAAGAAGTGCAGCAAGTTGTTGCCAACGCACGCAAGCAGGTGATTGAAGGCGGCGTTGATCGGGCAACTGAAGTTGACTCGTCCGAACCGCTGTACCGGATCGACGCCAAGTACTCTTCGCCCGAGTGGACCAGTGCCGGGCAGGACATCAGCAAAGTTATAGCTGGGCAGCGCTCATGGGGCGACAAGATCAAAGCCAACGCCACCGGGCTGGCGTTTGAGACCCAGCTTGTAGATCGCTTCGCAGCGTTCGAGCGGCTGCGCAAGTACTTGCCCGACCAGACAGGCACGCAGATGATGTACTACCTGCGCATGTACGACCAGCGCATGAACTTTGTCTCGCAAGCTGTGAGCAACGGAGCGCTGCGCTTGACTGAAAAGAAACGCGCAGACGGCGGTAAAGAGTACGTCATTGAGAGCAAAGAGGGGGCCAACATTGGCAACGTGGTGCAGATTCTGCGCGATGCTCAGCAGTACATTGGCAACCCCGAGGCGGTAAACCAAGCCTTCACCACCTACCTTGCTGCGCGTCGTGCCGAGCGTGTTACCTTGGACAAGCTGAACTTTGGCGGCAGCGTTACGCAAGAGATGCTGGACCGCACTACGCGGCTTGTCAACGGCAATGACAAACTCAAGGATGTCTTTGAGAAAGCCCGCCGCGAGTACAACACGTACAACCGTGACCAGATTGCAATGGTTGCGGCCACTGGCGCTATCTCCAAAGAGACGGAAGCATCGCTGACGCGCTCGTAGGACTACATCCCGTTTTATCGTGCGCAAAACGGCGTGGTGGAACTGCTCATTGGCGGTGAGGCACCCATGCGTATCGGCAGCATTGCCGATCAGCCGTACCTGCAAGAGCTGGTGGGCGGCGACCAACCGATTCTGGACTTCATGACCAGCTCGGTGCAGAACACCAACATGCTGGTGGACATGGCGCTGCGCAATCTGGCAACCAAGAACGCGGTGTTTGAGTTGGTCAGCTTAGGTGCTGCCAAGATTGTCGCGGGCAAACCGCAGGGCCGGGATGTGGTGCAGTTCAAAGTGGACGGCCAGGACCGCTACGCTGTGGTTTCGTCAGAGACCGTCACCATTGGCGGCAAGACGTTTGAGACGGGCGTGCCCGCAGACATCTTGGTCAAGGGCATGGAGGGCATCCCCACGCAGATGCCGTTCTTGTTCCGCGCTATGGCTATGCCTGCGCAGCTCTTGCGCAAAGCCGTGACGCTCAGCCCCCTGTACCAAGCCAAGGCTTTGTTCCGCGACTCGTTGGCAGCGCCCATTTTGGCTGGTGCAGACTTTACCCCGATGTTGGGGGCGCTGCGGCAGATTGGCAAAGAGTCTGGCAAGACGCTGGAGCAGCGCGGCGTCACAGGCGGGCAGTTCATAACCGGCACCTCCGATGACCTCACTAAAATCTTGCGTGACATAGCTGATGGCAAGCCCGGATGGATGACGGCACTAAGCAAAGCCGAAGCCATCGGCATGAAGGTTGATGCCCTGACACGCCGCGCCCAGTACAACAGCTACATTGCGCAAGGCATGTCCGAGATGGAGGCCACGCTCATGGCGCTGGAGTCCATGAACTTTAACAAGCGCGGCGCATCACCCAGCATCCACGTTGCCAACGCGTTGATCCCGTTTTTCAACGCACAGATTCAGGGCTTGAACGTGTTGTACAAGGCGATGAGCGGCCAGATGCCGTTCAACGACAAGCTGAAAATTCAGCAGAAGCTCTTGATTCGCGGCGGCATGATGGCCGCAGCAACGCTGCTTTACGCCGCGCTGATGGAAGACGACGAGGCGTACCAGAACGCTCCGGCAGATCAGAAGTACGGCAACTGGTTCGTGCGCATACCGGGCGTTGACCAGCCCATCCGCGTGCCTATCCCGTTTGAGATTGGCTACATCTTCAAGGCGCTGCCCGAAGCGCTTTACAACAGCATGACCAACAAAAACGGCGGCGAAGAAGCAGTCAAGGCGTTCAAGCAAATCTTGCTGCAAAGCGTTCCTGGCGGCTCCAGCTACGGCATCCCGCAGATCATGAAGCCTGCCATCGAGGCGGGGCTGGGCAAGTCGTTCTACACGGGGCGCGACATCTTGTCTGCGCGAGAAAAAGAGCTGCTGCCTGAAGAGCAGTTCCGCGCCAACACCGCCGAGATTTCCAAGGTTGTGGGCAAGGCAATGGGCATATCACCCATCGTCATGGAGAACTTGGTGCGCGGCTATACCGGCACGATGGGCGTGGCGTTCCTGCACGCGGTCAGCTTGGGCACACCTAAGTCGGAGTCCCCAGAGGCGGCAGTCAAGCGCCTGTCCGACTACCCGGTCATCGGCGGCGCGTTTCAGCCCAACGATGCGGGCGCTATAACCAACACTGTGTACGAGCGTTTCAACGAAGACATCAAGGTGCGCAACAGCTACAAGAAGATGCTGGAGGAAGGCAGGACAGCCGAGGCCAACGCGCTGCTGCAGCGCCGGGGTAATGAGTTGATGGAGGCCGAGATCGCTGATGTGTTCAAACAGAACATGAACAAGCTGACCCAAGCCGAACGGGCCATCGCGGCATCGACCATGACGCCTGAGCAAAAGCGCAAACAGCTCGATGATCTGCGCAAGCTCAAGACGGCCATCTCACAGACGATGCGCAACGTAGCCGACAAGGCGGTCAAGCTGTCATCCCCCCTTTGATGGGCCGCGATAGAACCACACGCCAAGCCGCCCGTCCCTGATACTGGGGCGGGCCTGAGCGTCGAGGATGCGGCAGCGCAGGGCTTCCTTGAGACCTGCTTGCCGCACCTCTTCTATGTCGATGCAGGGGATGAAGAACCCCTGCCCTCGCTCAACGGATCGCCACGGGAACAAGCGGCTGTAGGATGACATCGTCTACGTCTTCTGCGCGTCTGGTGATCTTGACGGCACTGACCCGCATGGGCGGGCCGTCCGTCTTGGCCAGCATGTCTTTGCGCTGCATGAAGCTGACGATGAACTGCGCGGATATCTGCTCGCGGAACGTGTTGTAGCTAAAGCTCATGGCCGAGCAGTACGCCCGCAGCAGCCGCTCCTCTATGAAGAAGTCCACACCACCGCCACCAACGCCGTGCTCGACGCGGCCCATGATCTCCGTGCGCGTGGTGTTCTTGCCAACGATAGAGCCGTCGCTGAACGCGGCCAGGACACCTGCCTTCTCGCCAAACTTGACTATCACAAACTTGCCTTGGTACTCCTGAATGTAGGCGTTGAGCACATCCTCTGCCGTACGCTTGCCGCCCGCAATGCTGCGGCGCTGCTCCTCAAACGTGGCGTTGAGCACCTTGATGATCTCTTGCATTGGGATGTCCACGAGCCCCGTGTGCTGGCTATTGCACAGCACACCAGCGGCAACAATGACCCCGGCACCGGCCATCCAAAACCGCTCATCGTTCGGCGCGTTAAACGTCTTATACATCTGCGCCACGGTCTGCGGCACAAGCGTCTTGAGGTAGCCGATGTTGTTCACAAAGTACCGCGACAGCACATCCCCTGCAAGGCCGTAATTGCCTTGCAAAGACTTGATGATCTCGATCTCTTCTTCACTCCACTCCAGCTTCTCGTCCATCGCCATCTCAATCAAGCGGCGAAGCTCACCCTCAGATGAGTGCTGCCGCACGCTTGTCAGGTAGTCAACCGCTGGCCTGTTGGATGACATCAGCGCCAGTGCTGCCCAAATTGACAGGTTCAGCCGCTCACGGTTGGTGCCCGACTCCATCCTTTCTTTGCCGCGCCCCTCGGACATACTAAAGAGGAATGCAGGGAACCACTCGAAGTCTTTGCGGTTGTTGGTGGTGATCTCGTCGGTCACAAGCGGCAAGCTGCGCAGGTGCCCCAAGCGCTGCTGCATGGCCACAGCGGAGGTGCCAGAGCCGGTACGATAGTGGACCGGGTGCCCCCACACAGATGCCGCAGTGTCCAGCGCCAAGGACTTACCCGTGCCGGACTCTGCCGAGGCGCAGTGGACGGTCAGGCCGAACAGGCCCGTGAAGCGCATGAGAGGCGAGCCCACACCGACCAAGAAGATCGTTAAGTGCTTCCACAGTTTGCGGCGCACAAGCATGTTGATGACCGCCTGCCACGCATCCAACGAACCTGCGGGCTTGGTGTTGCTGACAATGTTCTCCAGTCCCGCCATAGGCACGAACACGGGCTCGGCACCGGGCTTGTAGATGGAGCTGTTGAAGACGAAGCTGTCGTCTTCTTGCCAGCCATACGCCGAGGGGATGCGTATGGGCGACTTCTCCGTGCTCATCTTCTCCACACTTGCGCGGACATACTCGTACAGGTTCTTGTCATTGCCCGAGCCGAAAGACGCCATGATGTTCTGGCTGGCCAGATGTTTGAGCGCGTCGTCTCTGGCCGCGATGCTCTTTTGGGGCAGCAGCACTTCTTGCACATGCTCCTTGCGTACCGCCAGCATGTGTATCTCATGGACGCCGTTGTTGTTCAGGATGTCCACGGGGAACAGATCGTATGGCAGCAGCATGTGCTGGCGCTTTTGCGTGTTGCCGTCCCCGTCTTCTTCCTCCTTCTCAATGAACACGCCGCCGTACTTGCCAAACGCATACCCCCGAGGGGGCTCTGGGCGGTACATCTTCTGCGGTGCAGCATCAGCAACCTGCACCTCGATCTCAACGGCCTCGGTCACAGAGTTGACCTCGCGCCCCCAGCCCAGCGGGTTTGTGATCTTGCCCCTGTGCTGGCACTTAGTGCACACGCCGGGGTTGGCATCGTTCATGGCCTCGCACGAGTACGGCCCCTTGATCTCGTGCAGCTTCCTGTACATCCTGTCGTGGTCGTACGGGTGCATGTCGCTCAACCACACCGCCGCTTTCGGGCCATCCACGCAGACCTTGGTCCAGCTCAGCAGCCCACGCCACAGCGGCTCCGTGCCATCCTCATCAGCGTTCTCGATGTAGTGGGCAATCTGCCCGCAGCCTGTGCCGTCACGGGTCTTGAGCAAGATTTTCTTGAAGCGTGTGATGCTGTTGCCAATGATGGCCTGCGCTGTGGGCGACAGTGCCTTGACATTGGTTGGACGCTGCCCCGGCAACGCCAGCGTGTTGATGGTGGTGGGTGGGGGCGGTGGTGCTGTTTTGTCAATGCCTTCAGCCGTCAAGATAGCGTTGATGTCGTCCACGGCGAAGCGGTTGCCCTCAGTGATGAAGCGAACCTTGGTGGCTTCCCGCACACGCTTGCCGTTCTTGACCCCGGTATTGGTCGTATCAAACACACGCAGCACCCTGGACGCGTCCCCCGTCACCGCGTTGTCGATCTTCAGGCCATGCTTGTGGCACAGCTCCTTGAACCGCTTGGCCACGGGGAACCAGTCCTCCTTGAACATCATCTCGCTCAGCGGCCAGTAGGCGTGTATGCCGCCGCCCGAGTGCACTATCCACGGATCGCCCAGTGCTGCAAGCCCCGTGTCCTCACAGAACTTTTCAAGTGCCTGCGCCGCCGCTTTGGCGCTTGGGTATGCCTTGGGCTTGATGACCATCTCGCCCGTGTCTTTGTCGGGTTGCGGGATGTCCTTGGGGTGGTTGCAGTCAAGGTCAACTGCCAGCACTTGGCTGGCGTGCATGTTGTCCTTGGTGCGGTCTTTGCTCGTGCCGAACGTGCCCAGCGCAAAGTACGTGTCGTAGCCCTTGGCGGACCAGCGCTCAATTGTTGGAAGTAGCTCTTCGAGTGTCTCCTTGAAAACGTGTTCTTTTTTGTTTGTAAGCTCAGCGGCGCAGTAATACCCATTACCCGGCGACGGCAGAACCTCCGCTAGAAACTCAAGCGGTGTCATAAGGCTCCTTAGCGCTGGGGGTTAGGCTGTCAGTTGGGCTTTGAGTTCGGCGTTCTCATCAATGAGTTGGGCCACACGGGCGCACAGCTCCTGCACCAGCGGGTCGTCCTTTTCCATGTACGCGTGGCGCAGGAGTTCTTCCGTGGTCATGTTGGCAAGTTGTACTCGTGACATATTTTTCTCCATGCCTCATCCGCTGTGCGTGAGGACTTCATGATTGTTAGTAAAAGCTCCACGCGATTTTGATATGCGATGAAAACGTCTTTGCCGAAGAACCAGTTGTATACGGTCTGTCGGGTAACGCCCAGTGCTATCGCAATTTTGGTCACGGGAAAATCAAGGTGGACAGCCCATCGCCCCAACTGGTTGCCGGGGGTCTTGGGCGCTGACATTACAGCGTCAACAACTTTTTGGGAATAGGGCATTGTGCTAGGTGGGGGTACTCGCTGCGTCTGGTGCTTTCCCCCCGAACTCTTTACTCGTCGTCCCAGTCGCTCACGATGTCAGCGAGCTTGGACTTCTTGGCGGGCACCGCAGTCTCCTTGGAGGGGGTCTTGCGAACTTCTGGCTCGTCGTCCTCGGACGCCACGGGCTTGGTCTTGGGGGCCTTGGCGGGCTTGGGCGGTGGAGTCTCCTCCGCGACTTCCTCCTCGGCTTCAGGCTCGACCTTGGGCGCGGCTCTGGCTTGCGTAGGCTTGCCGGGGATCGCCATCGGTGGGGCCTTGACGCCATCGGCCTGCGCCACTGTCATCACCACAGCACGTTTGGCGTCATCGCTGTCGGCCTGCGTCATGACGGTCTCGTACTCGGCATCCTCCAGCCAGCGCACGGGCGTGAAGAGCAGCTTGGGGCTCTCGGCCTTGGTGTCGAACTTCATGCGGGTGATGATCTGCTCGGGGTTAACGGGCGGGGTCTGTGCGGCCAAGAAGCGAGCGTATGCCTGCAGTGGGCGCTTGTCGCCGTCCTCCTTGCCGAAGATCGACGTAGCGGGCAGCGTAAGCTGCAGCACATCACCTTCAGGGTTGTTGGCCAGCACCACAGCCAAGCGCTGCTGGTAGCGACAGGCGCGGCTATTGCCGTTGCCCGACCCGGCTTCGTTCTGAGCGCACCCCATGCAGGTGGCGTTCTGCGGCTCCTTGAGAGATGCGTCGGGCTTCTCGCCGTCGTTGCTCCAGCAGTTGGGTGCAGCAGCGGCAGCGTCCTTGTCATACGCGCCTGCGTAGAAGATACGGCTGACCTTGGGCGCTGCCTTGACGATCACCACATCGAGGTGGCGGTCTTCGATGGCTGCAATCTCTTTGCCGCCTGTGACCAGACGGAACACGCCGCCCTTGATGGAGATGCGCTTGGTGGACAGGCCCGTGCCGCCGCCCGTCAGGGCCTTGGCGGTTTCAGACAGCTCGTTGTTGCGAGCGAAGGCGGGGACGTTGGATGCGCTAAAAAGTGTGATATTGCTCATGGTTAACTCATTTGGATTTAGTTACACGAATTTCGAACTCGGTGTACGAGTTCAGTCCGGGTGGCACGGCCCCCGGATTCTCTTGCAGGAAGGTCGCCATGTTCGTCTGTGCGATGCGCTTTTCTAGCAGATCAACGACTTGGTGGTCAAGAATAAATTTCTTGAACGAGTCCCAGTCCTGCGTGTTGTAGCGCGTCTTGGTCGAGAGGGAGACCGTCCCGTAGGAGGTATTGACAGACTTCAGGCCAAGCGCCTTCATCTTGTCCTTGATGGCAAAGCGCACCTCGTCTTGCTGTGCCTTGAGTTGCTCCACCGCAGTGTCGTACTCCTTGGTCAGCGCGTCGATGCGCCCTTTAATCCGGCTGTGGATTTTCACGAGAAGGTCAATTGGGACCACCTCATCTTCAGTTTCGTTCATGTGCTTTCTCCTGTTGTTTTGTCAAGCGTTGGACAGTGTACATGGGTTTTTGGGTTGTGCAAGTGCCTCCTTTTAAGATTTAATTTCTGCCTCGAACATGGCCGTGAGCAGGCCGTTGTCCGTGACGCGGGCCGTCAGCGCCTTGAACATCTTGCGCTCGATGGGGGAGCCCTGGATGTGCAGCACAGTCACCTTGTCGCTGTTCTGGCCCTTGCGGTCAGCCCGTGCAATGCACTGGATGTACTGCTCAACCGACATCAACGGGCCGTAGAAGACCACCGTGTCTGCGGCTGTCAAGGTAATCCCGTGTGCCGTTGCTTGCGGCTGCATGACAAGCAGCCGTGGGTCGGGCTGGGTCTGGAACCTGTGGATGATGTCAGCGCGTTTGGTGGCGCTCACGCCGCCGTGGATGACCTCGGCCTTGATGCCCTTCTTGGTCAGGTGCGTGTGGATGGCGTCGATGGTGGAGCGAAACAGTGCGAAGACGATGACCTTGCGCTCGGTCTCCTCCAGTATCTCTTCGAGCACGCCCAAGCGCGGCGCTGAGTCGAACTCGACCACCGCCTTCTCGTCTGTGTAGGCCGCACCACAACTGATCTGCAGCAGCTTGCTCACGCCCACAGCCGCGTTGACAGCGGTGATGGTCGTTCCGGCTGTGTGCACCATCATCTGATCCTTGAGCAAGTTGTAGTACTTGGTCTGCTGCGGCGTGAGCGGCACCTCGCGCACCAGCGTCATGACAGGCGGCAGATCAAGGCACTGCTCCTTGGTGAACCTGATGGCGGGCTGCAACGCGTTGAACACATCGTCCTTGGCCGTGGGCTTAGGCCCCCACTTGTACAGGGTGAGCTTCATCATCACCAGATCACGCCATGCTGTGAAGAACTGCGGCACGCCTTGTGGGTTGACCAGCTTGGCAAGGCCATACGCATCAGCAGGCGATTGCGAAGCGGGTGTGCCCGTCATCATCCACAGGTACGTGTCAGGCTTGATGATGGCCTTGAGCGTCTTCCACCGCCTAGTGGTCATGGTCTTGTAGGCGTTGGCCTCATCGACGATCACAAGGTCGAACCTGCCGTCTGCGTTGATCTCATCTGCGATCAGGTTGAGCCCGTCGTAGTTGCAGATCACAAACTCATAGTCCGACTGAATCATCTCGATGCGCTTGGCAGACTGCGCATGGTGCGCGACGATGGCCGAGCGATGGATGATTGAGTTGTTGAGGTCACTCATCCACGCTGCGTGCATGATCGACAGTGGGCACAGTATCAGCACACGGCGCACAAGCCCACGGTTCATCAGGTAGTCAGCCGCCCACAGCGCTGCAAGCGTCTTGCCAGTGCCGGGGTCGTTAAAGACAAAGGCTTTGCGGTTGACTGTGAGGAACGATGCAGTATCGACTTGGTGCGCCATAGGCTTGTAGCGCCCCGGCCAGTTGTAGCGCCGCGTGATGGGCGAGGGCACATCTTTGACGCCAAGGTTGCGCAGCACCCGTACCTCTTCGAGCCCCCAGTACACCGCGATTTTGTACGTGTCACCCTCGCGCTCAAGTATCTTGTGCTTGGGGATTAGGTTGTATTTTTGCGGGTTACGCGTTCGAAAGACGAGCGCCTTGTCTTCAACTATCTCCATTTACTTCCTCCTTGTGTTTTAAAAATTCTTATTAAAGAACTCGTTGACGACCGCATCGAACGCTGCAATATCGAAGAGGCCCCCTTCTCCTTTGCCCGGCCCTTCTGTGCGCACGATGATTACGCGGTCTTTTGAGCACGACACAATGAAGTGCGGCAGTGAGATGACTGCGCTTGCTTGTGTGGGTAGAGGGTCGCTCACTTGTTGTCTCCTTGGTTGGCGCTCTTGCTGCGCAGCCGCAAGTTGCCCGGTGTGGACTTGCCGCCCTTGCGCAGTGGCTTGATGTGGTCGATGTCCTTGCCCGCCCGCTCGATGCCTTTCGCATCGTAGTCACGCCGAGCACGCTGGCGCTCGACTTGGTCCTTGGTCTCGCCCGTTGCTTTTTGTAGCTTGTAGGCGTGCTTGTAGTCACGCTTGCCGTTCGTCTGCATATCAGCTCCTTTTTCGGTTGTGTTCACATGAATTAACAGGGCACCAGCCGCACAGCGGCGTGGGCTTGGGGTTCCACACGCCTGATGCGTGGGCTCTCTCGATGCGGGCTACGCGCTCTCTGTAGTCCCACCAGTACTCCGTGGCCTCCCCACTCATGAAGCTGGCCGTGGCCATGTCCTCCTTGACCACAAACAGCAGTGCGCCAGCAACGCGCCTGATGTGCGGGAAGTGGGCGAACACCATGAGCGCCATCAGCCTTAGCTGCTCGCGGTCTGGATACTTGTTGTTGCCCGACTTGTAGTCCACCACCTTGGCCGTGAGGTTGTCGTCGTCGATGATGAGCAGGTCAGCGATGCCGCGCACCCACACATCTTTGGCCATGAACCCGCAGGGCTTTAAGTCCTTGGTCACGCCCATCTCGTGCTCGCACAGCTTGCGTCCGGGCTTGGCTTTGAGCGCATCGAGCGTGTCCTTGAGGAACGCGAACTGCGCAGGCAGCGGCGTGTCGTCCTTGATGTATAGCTCCGCTGCCGTGTGTAGCTCCTTGCCGTAAAGCGTGGCCTCGGTGTCCTTGAACGGGTAGTTCTTGAGCACCTTGACCTCGTGGTAGCGGCGAGGGCACCCCTCGTAGTCTTTGAGTGCGCTGTGTGACCAAGTGATTGGCTTCATTAAAACCTCGCTGTTCGTATTGCTCGGGCCAGTCGTTGCGCGAACTCTTCGACAAAGTTCTCGCGGTTATTGAGTGCGTGCTCACCCATGTCGTGCAGTATTGCGTGCGTCAGCTCGTGCCAGAAGGTCTCCTCCAGCGCTGTCAGTTTGAGCGGTATGCCGTGATGCGTGCGCCGTGCAAGCTCGATCTTTTGCGTGTCATAAGTTACGCGTCCGACCTCGCTCTTTCTGCGCATCGACATAACGACATCGACGCTGTACCACTTGCTGCCCACCTGCACTTTCTTGGGCAGTACCAGTTGCTTCATGCTTTCTCCTTTTACTTCTTTGCCAGTCCATAGCGGCGATGTGCGCCGCCCTCAACAGCCAGTGGAACCCCCGGCATATATCTAGGCTCCACGGTCATCTGCGCCAAGACCCAAGTCTTAGCGGCATCCACCTCATCGTCGGGCACCACAACGATCTGTTCATCATGCACTGTGCCTGCCACAAAGTACTTCTTTGAAGTACGTAGCATCCCGTCCGTCATCACGATCCTAGCCAGTGCCTGCGTCACGTTGTTCGTGATCTTGCCAGCATAGAGCTTGGTCGCGTCCTCGCCGTACACCCAGCTCTTTTGCTGGGTCTCCTTGTCGGTGACTTGGCGCAGGTTGGGGTACAAGAGCTTCATCCCATTGGGCAGCTCTATCTCGTCCTTGCGGAAGGTCAGGCATTTATACACGACCTCTTTGCCGCCTGCAAGAGATGACACCAGCAGCTCGCTGCACATGTCCCAGAAGCTCACCACGGGGTGCGCTGTGGCCCGGTAGATGTCGATGATCTTCTTGGAAGCCAAGCAGTGGATGAGCAGCTCACGCTCGGTGCAGGTGTGCGGTATCTCCTGCATCTTGGTGACGTTATCCTCCCAGTCCGTGAACCGCTCAATGTACTCAATCGTCACGCCCAGCTTCTTGGCAAAGTCCTTGCTGTAGCGCACGGGTGGAGCGCCCAGAAACCCCACCAGAAGCTGCGAGGCGAAGCTCGCCCACCCCAGGCCATACCCACACCCCAGCAACGCGCTCTTGGCGCTCTGGCGCAGGTCCGGGTGGCTGTCCTTGGTCATGCCGGGAACGCCGAACATCTGCGCACCGAACTGTGCGTACGCGTCCTGGCCCGAGCGGAAGATGTCGAGCAGGTCATCGTAGTCAGCTAGCCACGCCAACACACGCGGCTCAATCTGCGAGAGGTCGCCCACCAAGAGCTGGTATCCCTCCGGGGCCATGATGGCTTTGCGCAGGAAGCTGCCGCGCTTTAGGTTCTGCATGTTGATGGCGCTGCCCTTAGACGCCGTCCAGCGGCCCGACTTGGCACCGTAGTAGGACAGGGGCACGGGCAGCTTGCCGCGCTGGGAGATGTCCAGGAACCGCTGCGCACGGGTGCGCTCGGTGGTGGACTTGACCTTCAGCCGCGCCTCGCACAGCAGCGACACATCCTCGTTGTCCCCGTTGAGCAGGGCTTGGAACATGGCATCGTTCTTGGCCAGCGCCAGCGTATTTTTGCCGGTGGTCTTGCTGACCTTTCTTGGCGGGGATACGCCCAGGCCCCACAGCAGCGCCGCGAACTTGGGGTTCGATGCAAGCTCGCTCTCGTCCACGCCCAGCTTGGCCAGCAAGCCTTCGCGCTTTTGGCTCTCCTCGGACAGCGCCTCGATCAGCATCTTCTGGTCAAGCTCCAGCACGGGGCGTGTGTACATCTTGAGCGTCATGTCGATGAGCCGCAGCTCCGACTTGGGGTAGCCCGCTACAAGCCGCTCGAATATCTGCTCGCACAGGTACACATCGTGTTTGCAGTACTCGGCAAGCTCAGCCTCCAGCTCTGCGTCGATCTCTTCTAGGCCGTCGGTGCTGTGCACAGCCTTGCCCTTGGCGGGCAAGCCGAAGTCATTGGCCAGCTTGGCCAAGCTGTTGCCAACCTCAACGCCTCTGAGAGCACGCGCCATTGATAGCGTGTCGAAGATGAAGCACGGGTGTACTCCGTAGCGCCACCCAAGGATCGAAACGTCGAACTGTGCGTTATGGGCGAGGATGGCTGTCTTGCTCCAGTCGTAAGTCCCCAAGATTCTAGGAAGCTCATCTCCTCGATACCACTGGGTGACGGCCTCACTTCCGTACTCTCGTACACATGCCCCGAATGCCTTAAATCTCTTGTCACGGATGTACTCCTCGGTGGTCATCTTGGACAAGGTGTAGTCGTTCTTGTCCCAGCGGGTTTCAAAGTCAATGCTGACGATGCGTTGGTATGGTGCTGACATCAGATACCTTTTAGGCTTTTTTCTTGCCACATAAAGAGCGCGATCTCAAATGCCTCTTCAGCAAGCAGCTCGCCCCATGCGTACTTGCCGTCGTCGTCTTTGTGCAGTTCTATCTCGGCGTGCACACCGCTATAAACGCTGTGCGTAAACAACTCTCCGTCTTGTTCAGGCCCATCGCGTTGCGCGGCCTCCGTAATAGCACGGGCTTGGATCATGGCTTGCATTGCAGCAATAGCTGCTTGCGTGATGAAGTCCCTGTCTTTGTAGTTCAGTTGGTACGTGTACATACTCATTCTCCTTTCAGTTAAACATCTCTTTGGGTGGTGCGTCTTTGGTGTTGACATAGCTTAGAAAATCATTGGCCCCTTGCAGCAAGTTGGCGGCAACCATGCTGTCGCAGTTAAGCGAGACGAAGCTGTCGATGGACGCATCGCTGCCAAAGATAATCAAGGCGCAGTCCGAGTTGTCAGTGGCGTAGCACCTGACGATGGCGTAGATGATGCCCCGCAGGTGTGCACGCTCAATATCGGGTAGCCCCGCGACGATGCGCTCCATCTCGGCCTCTTGTTGTTTGCCTGTCATGGCGGTGTTCATGAGAGTTCCTTTCGTAGTGTGTCCATGTTGTCTTCGTTGATTACAAGTGCGACACCGCCTGCTGCGCGTATCTTGGCCAAGTGCATCTCTTGCAGTGCTGTTGGCTTGTTGCTGCCTGCCTTGGCTTCGACCGCGATGAAGCGGCCCTTGTGGCACAGCAAGAAGTCGGGCACGCCTGAGTTGCCGTAGCCCGTGCCGATGGGCATGGCGTAGTAAGCGCCCGCCTCATCGAGCAGCTTCCTGATTTGCTTCTTGACCTTTACTTCCGGTGTTGCTGCCATTGTTTTTCCTGTCATTTTTCCTGCGTTGTGTCCGTCTACAAACCCAGCGTCCCATGCCTTTGACCAGCACTGACACCATAGCTCGTAGTATCCACGGTCAAGCGGGAACTCGAACTCCTGCGGGAACATCTCTTTCACATGCTTGCGTTTGATGAACGCAGCCCACGCCTTGTCACGGGCAGTGTTCTGGATGGGTATGTCATCAAGCATTTAGTTTGTCCCAGTGTGTGCCATAGATGTCCTCCACCATAGCGTAGTAAAAGAGTTGCAGACACATGGAGCGGTCGTTACCTAGCTTGTGGTGAGCCAGTGCCACCCACAGATGCGATTGTTCCATGCGGTCCGTGTAAGCCTCCCGCGTTTCGTTGTTGTAGGGGATGGTCATGATGCTTGCCCCCTTGCTCTAATGGCGGCTTTTACCGCCGCTTCTGGAGTTCTTGCCATACGTGCCCCTTATTAAAAGTGTTGTGCGAAGCTCCATCACTGGGTGCATCTTGGGAGGCACCCTTGTAACCGGCTCTTTTAAATATTCAAGTTGTCGAACAAAGTTGTCCCACTCAGAAGCCAAGTCGTACCGTTCTTTGTCGTTAATGTATGTGTCGTGGGTCAGCGCTGTGCCGTCTGGGTCAATGCGTTTGAGCATTGTTTGGTAGTGTCGGATCATGATGTTTATGCGCTCCTCTACCGTGCGTTGTGACCAACTCATGCTTGCCCCCTTGCTCTGATGGCGGCGGCGCAATCTATTGCCACGCCCAAAATTACGTTGGATGGTTTATTGGCTATGTTGATGCACACCAAAGCACACGCCTCACGCTCTTCTAAAACTGCGACATTGCCCTCAGATTTCACCCGCTCAATCTCCTCCAGCATGTGCTGCCGGTTCATTGACATGACCTTCATGGTGTCAATCATGTAAGCAATGTGGTGGGTGAGTGTGCGAACCTCATTCTCCAAAAACTCTTCTTTCGAAGCGTAAACGCCAAGTTTTTTTGTGTTCATGTGTTTTTTTCTTTCAATCTTTGCTCGATGGCTAAAGTACGGGTCATGTCCCAAGGCAGAAGCATTGGTTCACCTTTCCAAATTTCATTTATATCGTCCTTTGTCAGCCCAACCCATGTGCGCTGTGCTGCGGGTGGGGTGTCTATGTACCCCATAATGCGTGCCGCAACTCTTGTGAGCAAGGGCTGATAGTCGCTGCTGCACCCACAGTCAGACAGGATCATTTCAGCCAGCCCGAAAACGCTGGATGAAGGGCCGTAGTGGACAGGCTCCTGCTCTGGCTGCGCCAGCCTTTCGCGCAGCGCAGCGACAAGTTCACGCCACTTCTTCATGGTTAGACCCTCCTCCAGCGCACCCAGCGCCTGCTGCATCAGTTCTCGGTCAGTCATTTCTCAATCCTCATGAAAGCGCCACAGTGGGCGCACTTGTAGATCGACTGGCCGGTAACAGCCTGCCATTGGTGTTTACACGTAGTCATTTCCCACCTCCAAAGATTTTGTGCAGGGCATCGTACAGCTCACGGGCCTGCTTGATGGGCAGGGTGTTCAGCAGGTAGTCCACATCGTTGTTAGTCACCACAGGAGCTGGCGCAGGCGCAGGCGCAGGCGCAGGGGTAGGTGCAGGGGTGGGTTCGGCCTTGACAGGCTTGTTGGCGAGGTGTTTGACGGACTTGTGGTTAGATTTCGCAGACGCTTTCATGGGCTTGTACTCTGTGCCTACTGCCGTGTACCTGTCATCGGCGTCTCGCACGAGCAGGCCAGCCCTGCGCATCTGTGAGAAGAGGGCGGTGATCGAATTCTCTTTGAACCCTTGTGCTGTGAGCGCGTAAAGGGCCTGCCTGTACATGACGCCGGGGTTGTCGCGCACGAACTCGAACGTGGCGCGTGTGACGTTATTGGTGACATTGAAAGGTGACTTTGGCATAGGTGCTTTCTCTTGGGGTTGTTGTTGGTCTGGCTCGTCCTTTGACCACTCGGTCAAGGCGCGGCTAAGGGCAGTCTGAATATCAGGCATGGGTCTTCCTCTGGATGTGTTGTGCAAACAGCCACTTGTCTCCCAAGAGCCGCACAGACCTCACCCACTTGCGTTGGTTGGCCCGATTGGTCTCAAGCGATACGTGCTCTACGCTCCATAACTCGCGCACATGGCGCAGCATTCTTACGTTCATTTTGCTTTCTCCTTGTTGTGAATGGTGCCTGACAACCCGAAGGTTGTCAAGCGTTGGACATTATTACACTTCTGCGTACGCCTCGTCAAACAGTCGTGCAAGCACTGCGTCAGCCCCGTAGGTGAACAGGTCGGCGAGGTGCTCTTTGAGCAGGTCTGGGTCGCG
>Ga0181348_1000540_pt1 | contig 16514 bp, 20 predicted proteins | sample Su13VDMM110DN_FD_130092 | JGI IMG/M metagenome (GOLD analysis project Ga0181348, IMG submission 130092) | Freshwater viral communities from Lake Michigan, USA - Su13.VD.MM110.D.N | ecosystem: Environmental > Aquatic > Freshwater > Lake | place: USA: Michigan | collected 2013-07-16
AGCTCTTTTCTTGAGTTGCTTTATATTTTTTCTCTTTTTCTTTCTTAGTTTTCTTAAGAATGCTCTTCTCTTTGATGTTCTTCTTGCTGATCTTGCAAGTTTCATTCTTCCTTGAGCAGATATGGTTTCGGTTAAAAGGTTTTCATTTTCTGCAAACTCTAATATTTCATCAAAACTAAAAGAAGAAACCGACAAATGTTCTTTCAGTCCCATTCCTTTTTGAACATCACGGAACAGTTTTCTGCCTTGCATTTTTGTTACATGAGCAGGTAAACCGGCCCGAAATGCTTCAAGATCACCAGCGGCGGCCGCTTTTCTTTGTTTGGTTCCAGACATTCCAGCTAAACCAGATGCCTTTTCTCCTCTAGTTCCACCAGCAATCATTGTTTTAAACTTTTTAAATTTAAAGTCTCCCTTTTTTTGATATTCGGGGACTCTATCAAAAATTGATTCTCTATCTGAACCAATTACGACTGTAACATCATCATATCCTTGATCACTCACATGCTTTAGGGCATGAAATGGTGAAATTATATCAGATGAAACATGAACATGTGGCGTTGCTAGAACAACTTTCATGTGTTCTGCTTTGCTTTCGGGGGATAATGGGTTTTTCTTTGGATCTTGGGACATACTTCCATATATTCTATGTTCTGACCCAGATTCATTGGCATGTTGTATGACTCTTTGCGCCAAAAGGTGATGTCCAGCAGTCGGCGGATTGAATCTTCCAAAGGTTATAACTATTTTCTTCGATTTCTTTGCCATGTTCACTTTATCCCTGTATCCTATTTATAAACAAAAAGAACCGAAAGATATTTCGGTTCTCTTGCAAACGGCATTTTGAGTTTTATTCTTCGACTATGAGATCATCAAACATCTCACCCATGTAAGTATGACCTTTATATGACTTTCGTTTACCTGAAATTACTTCATACATTGCTGCTCTTGAGTAATTCCTATCCCTACAGAATTTGGTCATATTATTAACCTTTACTATACTTCCTTCTCTTAAAAACAAGAAGAATTTTTGGTTAGGAATGATAACTGGATCTTTTTTGATCGGTTTCTTTGATTCTGTCCAAAACCAATTTCTATTCTTTATAAATTCTCCACCGTACTTTTCAATAAAAGAAAATCTCCACCTATTTGACTGTGCATCATCATTACATGCCACCCAAGTTGGGGTATTCACTCTATTAACATGCTCCTTGACTAATCTTGCCATTATTTTCCTTTCTGTATAAATCAATTGCATTCTTTAACTCACTAACATATTTAATGACAGGTTCTTCAAATATTTGAACAGTTGAATCCTCTGATGCAATTAATACTTTCAATTTTTTGATTCTTTCGCCTGTCATTTCCTGCCACATCAACGAATATGCTGTTGCTTGTAGAAAGTAATTTTCAATATCTTTTTTTCTTTTTGGTCGCGTACTGCCTTTGAAGTCTATTATGGCAAGTTCTCTATTGTGTTCAGCAATACAGTCAACTCTTCCTGCTAGTCCGAGAGTCTTGCTCCATAAAGGAACTTCCAGACACCTTATATTATTGATGTTATCTACTTCAGATTTGATTGACAAGAATAAGTCTTTTACACCGTCATCTATTGAATTTAAATCTATTTTCTCATTCAACAGATAAGATTCTATTACTGAGTGTAAACTTGTTCCTCTTGAGCAAACTCTTTTAGATTCATGTGGATTATTCCTTCTCCACTCAGCAAAGAACTTTCTTTTCGACCATCCTGTTACTGTGGTAACTGATGGGAAAACACCATCCGGTGTTTGGTAAACTCTTTTACCATCGGTATCTTTACTCGTCAGATCTATTGAATTTAGATTTTGTTCTAAATGTTTAAAATTACCACAAACAATCATTATGTTATTGTATCACTTTCTTAATATCAATCAACTCTTTTTTTTGCTATATTTTTTACTTCAGACTTTAATTGTTTACCCTTTTTAGATTTTAAGAATTTGTTGACATGAGTATTTACCATTTTATTTAAAATGTTTTCATTCATTCCATATCCTACAGGTCTGAACATACCATATGCGCCTCTATAACTAAATGCAGGATCCATATTATTATCTCTTTTACGAGAATCAGTTGGTTGTGTTCCCTGAGAAACTAGATTAGATTGTACCTCTCCACTGATAGGAGCAAGAAACTCTCTTTCTGCCGCCCCGCCCTCTTTTCCAGAATAGTATTGGCTATCCTTTTTTCCAAATGTGTCACTTGCATTTGACTGATGCTTTGCTCCGTAGTCATTAACTGCTTGAGCAGTTTTTGCTACAGCTTTACCTGTAGTTCTTGCTGCGCCGGCCATGCGGCCTCCTAATGTTGTTGCTGTAGTCGTTGCTTCTGTTCCTTTTGCAACAGCACCTGCACCAGACATTCCTGTTTTTGCTGCCTTTACTGCATCAACTACACTTTTACCTGTCTTTACTGCACCAATTGTTGCTTGCCCTGCTTTTGTTCCAGCAAGAGCAGTTCCGGCCGTTCTTACTGCACCAATTGTTGCTTGACCTGCTTTTGTTGCAGCAGCAGCATTTCCAGCTGTCTTTACTGCATTTACTGTGGTAGTTACTGCCTTTGCGCCCTTAGCAGCTTTACCTACCTTCATTGCAGCTGCACCGATTTTTACTGCAGCACCTCCACCGGGAATCAATCCTGCCACCGCGGCAGTACCTCTCAACCCGGCATCTAAATAATCTCCCTGAGCAGTATCGACACCAGCACTTACTGCATCTATTGCAGATCCAACTAAATTACCACCGGGAACAAAACTTGCACCGAATGACACAACATCGCCTGCTGTTTGGGCCCAATCTATTGCTTTTTTCCAACTCTCATTTTGTTGAGACTCAACAAATTGTTGAGAACCCTGTATAGATTGTAACCATGCTAGATATGCTCTTTTATCCATCTTAACCCTTCCATTGTCTTCCTGTGTGACCTTTTGTTTTGTCTAATTTTTTGTGGAATCTTTTTGACAGTCCACCCTTCATTTTGTCCATTAGTTCTGACCATCTTCCGCCAGTTGCTTTATCAGGCGAGAGTGTTGCATCAGAACTTAATGCTGGCAACATTGTATCAAAATCTTTACCAATTTTCTTATTTTTGCATTTTGGGCAATCTTCACTCAAAGGATCATCCCGTTCACTCATCTTTAAAAATCGTTCAAATGTATATTTACAACCTTCACAAACATAACCATAATTGGGCATAATTTATCCTTGTTTTTGAGACTTCTGTTGCGCTCTCTCAACTCTTTTATTTAAATCACGATCTATTGCATTTCCCTCAGCAGCAACTTGTTCTCTACCAACGCCATTCATTCTTCTATCAAATGTAGATTGTCTTGCACGACCGGGGGCGTTATTGCCTTCCGGAACATTAACCTGAAAGGGACCACCCTGTCTTCGTGCTATTAATTGCTCTTTGGTATTTTGTATTGCATTTCTTCCGACATTTGTTGGTGTGAATCTTGGGTTCATTTCTTATTCCTTTTTATTTTGCTCGTAACTAAATCTCTTACTTGTTTTGCTAAAATTTTTAAGTTTCTACTTTTTTGTGTGTCGTAATGTAGTCCTGCCTGTTCTGACGGATTTACGAATTGATTTGTTTTGAAACTTCTTCCTTGAACTGTGCTAGTATACATATCCTTCATAGTATTCAATGCTTGTGTATGCGTTCCTGGCGTTTTTGCATTTACCACTCTTTCCATTGAGTTATGAAGAAGGCCAATGTGTCTTTCTGCACCTGACATATTTTCTTGATGCCTTGCTCTCATGGCGCGAATTTTTTGATTGGCGATGTCTACTATTTTTTGGGCATGACCCTTACACATATCTGGTATTGGCATAATTGTATCCTCTAATATATTTATAAAAGGAAAAACGCCAGTTACGGCGTTTTTCCCACTACCCTCGGTTATTCTGATGTGCATTCAACATATTTATGATTTTAGGCATTTACCCAACGATTCCATAGCAGCATTTCATTCTCGTGTAGATGTTCTATTTGATAACCAGTTGCATATACTCGTTTTGGTTGAACTAATAATTTCATTTTGGCTTCGTTTGGTGTTCTATTTCCTTTTTTTCTATTACAATGTAAGCAACAACAGACCATATTTTCCCATGTATTTCCGCCACCTTTTGATCTAGGCAGAACATGATCTATGGTTACAGTTTTTTCAGATAGTGTGCAGCAACAGTATTGACATTTTATTCTATCTCGAATAATTAAATTCTTTTTTGATGGTCGTATTTCTATTTTAGGAATACGAACATAGTTATTTAACATCAAAGCACTAGGCAAATAAAATGTACCACTTGATGTCATAATTTGGTAATCGTTGTCGTAATTATATGGCTTCGATGCTTTACCAGACATATAAAGTTGGACTGCTCGAATCCAATCTATTACCTTTATCACTTCTTCTGATGCGTTTAACAGTAATACTTTTCGCATATGGAGAATTATAGTCAAATGTTTTTATGTTGTCAATCCCTAGATTGATTTCTTTTTAACGCAATCTCTGCTGCCTTCTTTGCTCTTTGGCGCAGTAACTCTCTTCCAGTTAATGTTCTGGTTGGTGGTGCTTGTTCGGGTTGTGGATTTTCACCTATTTGTTTTATAATTTGATCGTGTGATAAACCACCACGATCAGAGAGTTGATCGTATTTGGCATTCCACTCTTCTTCTTTACCTTCTTTAATTGTTTTCTTTTTAAGTTGTTGTCTTGCTTTTACTCTTTCTTTATCTAGCATTTTTAATGCCTTTCGTAAAGAATCATTGTTTTGTTTTTTCCTTGTAAGTGTCCATTTTGTTGATGTCGAATATCTTGGAGCGGTGTCTGGCCATCCATAAGGATTACTATCTTTGTCTGTCACTTTGATATCGTGTGTCTTTGATAATTTTTTGGCCAATCTAGCATACAAAGTTCTTCTTGTATTTCTTAACTCACCCTTTTCTGTTTTTGGCATCTCGTAATTACCAACATTTGAAGAAAATGTGATTTGATCGGGATTCAATGATTTTATATGATGTCTTATTGTAGGTAATATACTTCTAAAAATACTTACAGCAGAATGACCTTCTCTTCCTGTTCTATGCATATTATCATCAATACTAAAACCAATATCACTTGTTGTCATTATACCTTTTCTTTGCAATTTCTTCGCGGCAGGACCGTGTAGAATATCAACACTACCTTCTTTATTTTCTTTTGTTTTAAACTGATAAGAATGTGTTCCGTGTTCTGAATATGCTGATGATATTGATGGTATATAAGTTCGTGGGTGTCGCTTCAACGCCGGACGAAAACGATATGAAGAATCACTTGATCCTTTTATCTTTCCTCTATAAACAGATCTTCCTGAACTAAAGGGATCAACAAGTTTTTTGAATACCGGATGTCTACGCAACTTATCGTGCATTTTACTATAGTTGGGATCTGAAGAATCATTTTGTAAAACTTTATCTGTTTTTTTTCTTTGTTTTACATAATCAGTTATCATCTCTGGCGTAACACCCTTGATTGGAAAATCCGGATGACCAACCTGAGGCGGATTCTGTGTGAATACCCCTGTTCTTTTCTTTATTGCTTCATTCAGTTGTAAAACTAGGTTATCAATGTTCATCTTGAATATGTAGGCTCGCCCTGTTGATTAAACCCAGACACTTTACCTTGCCACATGGCACCTTCTACTGATCTTCTTCTTATCAATCCAGAACGAACTTGTCCTCCAGATTTATTATAAAGAGACATGGCAGATGGAACTTCATGCCATTTAGAAGAGTCGCTTAGTTTCCCAGATATAGTTTCAAAACCGGATTTTCCATAAAATCCTGTGCCAAAATTATGGGCAAAGGAGGTGACTGCTGCTTGTTGGTGGGATTGCATTTTGTCCCAGTTTGGTATTGATTTTGATAATTGAGAGCGCATACCATCAACATAAGATACAAGATGCTTGTCTGCTTCTTCTCTTGTTACCGTATCGCCCAATTTTACAGATCTACCGTCTGGGTGCTTTGTCATTCCCCAACCAATTGTTGCCACTCCACTTTTTGTTAATTTGTCTGAGTATGCATTTGTTCTGAATCCCTCAAAGTGTTTTATTAATCCATGAGATAAATCAGTATGCTGTGACTCAGGTTGTGCTTGTGGTTGTTGAACCTGTGGTTTAGGTGCCGGGGATACTTGTGAAACAACCCGATTACCAATAGTTGTGGGTTTTTCTTTTTGAGTATGCCCGGCAAGTGTTATTGCTAGAGGAATTGCACCGGCCATTGCTCCAATTGCAAGATGCTTTGCAAATGACTTTCTCTTGTTGGAAAGAAATGCTTCCTCTACTTGTTTTTGCTTTTTAGATTTCTTGTAGTATTTACACCCACAGTCTTCTATGCAAAATGATTTGAAAGTTTTCATTCATAGAACTCCGGGTATTCTTTTCCATACATTCGTATCAATCTTCCGGCATATGCATTTGCTTCATCTTCATGTTTTGATCCAGTCGAACCATCTAATTGACTTGGGTCATCTATTTCTTCGTGTTGTTTTTGATGAACCATTTCATGTGCAATGCTTCTGCATATATCACATAATGCTCGGTTCTTCACATATATTTTCATCATACCATCTTCAAGATTATAGTTCGCAGTTGTCATGTCTGGTTCACGAACTGTCAGTAGCATTATACTTGGTTTTCTTTTTATACCAAGAGTATTTGTAGCAAAATCTACAAAGTGATCAACTTTTGAGTTGAGTTCATGCATTTCACGAAGATGGTGTTTAAACCTTTTCATTAATAATTTGGATTTGTTGGTTGTTGTCCCTGTACTCCACCGCCGCCTTGTGGTACTCCGGGTAATATTATTGGATTTTCTCCGCTTTGATTTCCTTGTTGTTGTATTAACCATTCACCGAAATCTATAATATCCGGAATCATTGGAATCAATCCTCCTACTCCGGCCGGACCAAAAGGAATTGAAAAACCGCCCTGTACGCCTGGTTTATTTAGTCTATATTGATCTCCTAATTTTTTCTTTTCTTGCAAATAATTTTCTTTCATAAATTTCTTAAAAGGTATATATTTTTTTATAGAAGATCCAATTTTATTTAAGATTCCATCTTTTGGTTTTTCTAATTGAGGTTGTGCTTCTTTATCTGCTTGTTCTTCTGGGAATCCTGTTGGTGTATTGTATGATCCAATTTGTTTAGTCGGATCATATTCTACTTTTGGTTCTGCTTGAACTGTTTTTAGATCTTTTTTCTGTAAACTTTTTACCTTTTTTTTAAATTTTGGTGAATTATATTCCATTTTGTTTTCTCTTTTGATTTTCTTCAAATACTGCTGGTGCCCCACCCACACCCGGCATTTGGTATACCGGAAGATCCAATGGATTCATTTCTGGGAATTTCCACGGATTTGGTAACTTTGGTGCTGGATCTATTCCAGGACCAACAGGCCATACTGGTCTTGGATCTTTTTTATTCCATTTCCATCCGTCACCAACGCCAGGGTTCCTGAATGCCGGTTGATATTCATCTATGAATCCCGAGCCAGGAATTTTTCCGGGTTCTCCTGCGAGCTGTTTCCATACCCATTTTCCAGCTACCTTTGCCCATCCCCATCCTTTTACTAAACCTTTGATTATTTTACCCAAAAATTCTGTTATCAAAACATTTTCAATCAAATCATTGAGGATAACGTCTTTCTCTTCCTGTGTTGTGCTTTCTTTCATCAACACATGATAATTTCTTTTTACAAAATTTTCATCCATCATTGCACATTGAAATAATACAGGAAGTATTTCTTGAGCACCGGGTCTTGTTCTTGTTTTTTCTTCTATCAATGTTGCATACATTTGAGGTGAATTGTATATTTCACTAAGTAACTTATTTGAATTAGATAATATTATATTTTGTAAATTAGTTTCTATTTGATTATTCATCTGATGTTTCTTTATTCAATCTTACTTTTCTTACCTTGCAACATTTGTCGCAATGACATCTTGAGATTTTTTTACTTTGTCTCGACTTTTTATTTCGTTGATTCTTTTTGAATTTTTCTTTTTGTTCTTTTCTTTTGCGATTAATATCTTTCGATTGTTGAAGGTCGATTAGATATTGTTCGTATGAATTCATTATGTAAGTCTCAGGTGCTTATTCTTTATTATATTTTTTACAAATTCAATTCTTTGATTAGCAGCTGTTGAATCTTTATATGTATTTCCTGTTGCTTTGACTCCAGAGGATTTCACTTTTTGTTCTAATCTTTTTGCACTTACAGGATCAATTTCAAAACCAAATCCTTTTGAGAAGTCTTGTTTTGGTTTGCCACCCTTTGACTGTTTATTGATTTGTTGTGTTGGTTGGATTGATGTGGCAACTTCTTCGCTTACTACTTCATCTTGATTTCGTTTTGCAAATCCAACTTCAGGATTTCTAATGTTGTCCCATAACCACTTATTGAGTGGGGAATCCAAAACAGTTTGTGGATTTCCATTTTGAGAAACTGGCAAATTTTCAATTCCTGATGGGCTATCAGGAGATAAAAGACCCATCTGTATTCCTTTTTCACGAACCAGTTTTATTCTTTCATTTTGTCTTGCTTTGTTCAATGCTTGAAATGGTTTTTCAGAATCATCTATATTTACACCATACTGCTTTGCAAATTTGCTTGCGTTGTCATAATCTTTTGCATCTATTCGAAATCCCATACCAAGGCGTGTTTCCTTCTTTGTCGTGTCGAAAGCAGGACCGGCCGGATTCTGAACTAATTGCTTACCGGCATATCCTTGAGCGAAAGAAGTAGAATCAGAATCTCCTAAAGGTGTAATTCCACCTGGATCTAAAAATAATGATACGGGTGCATTAGCTTCCTGTATTTTACCGTAAATTGTTTTAAATATTTTATATTTTATATTCATATGTTTCCTACTTGTCTATTTATATAAATAAACATACTGAAGGAAACAACCCATGAGCATGAACAAAGCAATACATCAAGTAATAATGCATGAACAAATAGGCGGTAATAAGCAAGCACCGCCGCAGCCAACTAAACCAGTTAAGATGCCAGATCCGCGCAAGCCTGAAGGTTCGACTCCAAAGAAAACAATCCACGGATATGTCCCACCACCACCACCACCAATCGATGGAGGTGCAGAAGTTACTCCACCAGAAGGATTAGGGGAGACTAAATATTTAAGCCAAGTATCAAAAAACCAAATTATAAAAGTTTTAGAAGAAGAATATGAAAAAATATTAATTTCCGAAACTGTAAATAAGTCAGATACTTCGGTTTTAAACAAAAAACAAATAAAAGAGTTTATAAATTACTTAAAGATTAATGAAAATATTACTCACGCTAATTTAAATGAAAAATGGCCAGGACTTGGAAAAATTTTAAAGAAGGTTGGTAAAGTTGTTTTTGGACCTGTAGGAACTGCAGTAGGAGTAGGTTGGAGTGCTTATGATTATTGGAAGAATCCAAAACAATGGAAGAAAGAATTCAATGATGAGTATATCGAACCATTCATGCCCGGTGGAGAAATGCATGAACCAGAAGGTCAAGAACGTGGGCCCGGCGGCATTGGGGCACAAGACGGCGGAATAAATGAAGCACCACAAAATCTTCCAGAAAGTATGAAAGCATTTTGGAAAAATAGGTTAATTGAAAAAATCAATAATGCTTCTTCCAATTAACAGAAAATTACACCAAGATACTAATCATACATAAATCAGAAGGAAACAAATATGCAAAATAGCACTTTAATCAAACAAAATATACACAAGTTAGTTTCATATCATAGAAAAACAATAATGAACGAGGTTGTTCAAACAGGTATACTAAGAGAGGCATTCAACAGTAACAGACTTCCAAAAAATTTGACGGAAGAACAATTCCTTTTTATGGTAATCGAAGGTTTGGCAAAGGATAGTGACTTTATCCTTGAAAATTATAAGATTTTAACACATCCAAATCTTACACCGGAAATATTAAACGAAGCCGGGGGTTGGGTTCACCGCCTTATTAGAAAGATACGCGATATGATTGATGGAAATCCTATTCACGGCTCTAAGGATCCTCGCAAGCTTCCTCCTACTCCTACTCCTACTCCTCCGTCAACAAACCCAGCTCCGATGCCGGAGCCAACAGTTCCGGGTGGTACTCCCAAATCTGGTATCGTTCAGAATGAATCGTTAATTAAACAAAATGTACATAAGTTAGTGTTACATAACAGAAAAATAATAATGAACGAGGTTGTTCAAACAGGTATGCTCAGAGAGGCATTTGAGAGTAAGAGACTTCCAAAAAATTTGACGGAAGAACAATTCCTCTTTCTAATAGGCGAATGTTTGTCTGAGGATGGTAATTTTATACTTGAACATCATAAGATTTTAACACATCCAAATCTTACACCGGAAATATTAAATGAATTCAGAGGGATCGGGAAAGTAATTAAAGCTATCCCTGGCATCATTAAAGGTATCCCTGGCGTTTTAGATGATATCTACAAGTGGGGCAAAAGTGTCTTCAAGTGGGTGTGGAAAAAAGTTGGTGATACATGGGAATGGGTATGGTCTGGGCCTCCCGGCAGTACACCAGATGTTCCTAAACCAACAAAACCAGGCCGTATACCGGACAGCATTGATGATCCATTAGACTTTGACCCTACCAAGCAGATAGGGCCTCATGATACTCATGATGGATTTCCGGATGATGATTACGAACTGCCTGGGACACCGTGGGATGGCCAAGACCAAACCTTGCCCAACATTTTTGATAATCCACCAGATCCCAACCAATGGCTAAACCCGCTTAGACCCGACGGCACGGTGGGGGAATCAATGTCCAAATTCAACCGCAACATGAGGCACTTGATGGAATCAAATCGACAAATAGATCAAAACTTGCTTCATTCTATGTTGAATCAAGTCAATGAATCGAAGTACTTGTTAGAATTGGCGATACAACGAAATCAGGTCAATCGTATCATAGATCGTATATAACCAAAACGATTATTCAAAAAATGCCCGTGAGAGTTCTTTTCGAACTCTTGCGGGTATTTTTATATGGGATTGAACACGGAAGGTATTGGGCATCATCTTCAATGCACGCCGTGATGCATCGACATCATATTTCGTTCTTTGTGTTTTGTATATCTTCCACATATGATGCATATAAACATACAGATTAGCGCGCCTGATGTAAAGATCTTCGTCGAATGGAATGTTCCACTCTTTGAGTAATTTAACTGTGCGCCGTTCACAATCTCTTTCGAGAGAGGCAATAATTGCAAATGCATCTGTCACTTGCTTATCTGTCCAACGGTCAGGCATATTTCCAATAGACACCTCATGCACAATAAACTGTGCATTTGATTCCTTTTTTAGTTGTGACTTAGGAGCTTCTAACCATTGCAGGAAATGGCAATATTCGTGCGCCACGACATATAACCGTGACTTGCACTTCTTTGCGACTCGAATTTCTTTTATGCCGGCATCTTCATAGAAGTATCCCATGCATCTTGCACCGCCGACATTTAGGAACACACCCCTACCGAAGATAAGAGAGAACTCGTACTCTTTCAGATGATCGCGGATAAAATTCACGAACTCGGTTTCCTTATTCATAGCGGACCTCCTTCGTCCTTATATGTATCAGTCTACCAGACGAATCTTTTAGATTCAAGAGAATATGTTTTATTAGGCGTGACATCAATTACTATCATGGTTTCCCTGCCGCTATCCCATTACTATCATCGCGGGTATAAAAAAACCCGATGCAACAAGCACCGGGTCTATGCAGACTAAACTAATCAGGAGAGAGGCGTATCGTCCGGGTCGGGGTAGTGGCGCGCCATAAGACTCGGCCCCACATTCGATCCACCCGGCCACCCCGGAGGGGCGCACTCCGCGAGAACATCCTTGTATCGCTCCGCGAGAATTGGTTGAAGCGGCAGATGCTTTACGCGCCGGCGTGCTTCCACGCGAATCCACTTCGGAACCCGTGGAGTCTTTTGTGGATCCATCAGGTCATACAGAAAGCGAGTGGCGGACAGAATTGCATTGTATTCTTCATATGGTAGCGTCATTTGTTTTCTCCTTGACTGAATAAGTTTAGCACTTGTAGTCCTCATCACATTCCTTGAAACACATCTCACACAGAGTTGCCGATTCTCCCTTGTTTGCGGATGCAATATCACAGGGGAGTTCTTCAACAACAAAACGCCCTGTCAGATGAGGGAGCGACTTCGCACAGTTATCACAGAAAAAAGAATCCTTACGCATTGATTGGTGTCCTTTCTTATTTGGAGATCAGGTCGATGAAACGATTGAGCAACACACGGGACTTCATGCGATTGGCGGCAGTCGCCATGAATGCATTCTTGATGCGAGTCATGGTAGCATCTGACCCAAGGTTGTTCATCGCGTCATCATTCTCCACGCGCACATCGGCGCGGATGATGTACTGCTCCGTGTAACCACTTGCAGTTGGATGCACAACGGCAAACCCGTTATTGGTGTATGACTGAATCTGCTTATTTGAGTAGTCCATACCCTTAGAGGAGTTCTTCATAACACGCATACCACTCTTGTCCTTGACGTACTCAGTGAACATATGTGACAGGCGAATGACCTGCTTGTTATTGTACAGGAAGAACCCAATCGCATTACATCCGGTACGATCACGGAACACTTCAAGCAGAGTGTTCGTGCTAGTGGTAACCTCGTAAGACTTGCGGGTGATCGGATCGTTCAAGAACTTGCGAGAATACACACCACCACCGTATGCGAAAGAACCCGATGTGTCGCCATCCGTGAGGAACACAGAGTGAACGATCTGCAACCGATTGTCCTCGCGGAACTTGGGCACGATCTGCATCGCCGCCACAATCGCTTCGTCAAGCGGCGTACTGCTCAGACCCAAAGACGGCGGCATGGTGTAGTACCAAGTACCATCAGTCTGCGACATTGCGATTGCAAAGAGATTCTGCATCGCTTGCTTGAACTGATTCGGGCGCATCTTGGACGACAGGAAATTCAACAGACTGAACATATGGAACCTCGCGTCCTTGTCCTTGTTCTTGATGTTCCACTGTTTGCCATGCACACTAGTGTCGTAGTGATCCAAGGCCTTGAGATCATCCTTAATCACACAACTCGTGAACGCATAGACTTCAAACGGAATATTGCAACGACGGCAGAACAGAGCGATCTGCATCAGCTGCTTGACGGTATCAAGCAGAGTCGGCGACATCGAACCCGACCAATCGATGAACATGACGAGTCCGTGGTTCTTACCTTCACGCACAACCGTGTTGCGGCGGAAGATGTCATCCGTAACCTTGTAGTTCACCATACGAACGGTGTCAAGGATACCCGTCTTCGCAACCGAGGTACGCTTCGCAGCATCGGCGGCCTTGCGGAGATCGAACTGCTTTGCCATCAGCGACACAATGGGCGCAGAATCAGCAGCGAACTTCTCGTACTTCTTCTTCGCATCTTGGAACATATTGTCGTGCTGCTTCAGAAAGTCTGCGGTGAGTGTGGAACGATGATCCGCGATGATCTTCTCAATGTCTGCGTAAGGAATGATGATGTTCTCCGGATTGCAGGTCGGCAGATCGTAGTACTGATAATTCGTACCACTTCGTGCAGTCATCTTCTTGACTGAATCGTCAAACCTCTGCTGAGTAGTGGACGAAGGAGGAGCAGAGTCGTGCTGCATCTTGTCCGCACCTTGACCAACAGACGAACCCGCACTCTCCGGAGTCTTCTTGTCCTGCTTGTCCTGCTTGTCATCTGTATCGGCGCGGTTACCCGAACCCTGCTTGTCACCCTCGGCAGAATCGTCGGGCGTATTAGACGATGCACCGTTGTCCGATGGGTCGCCGTCTTCCTGCTCGTCTGCACCACTCACAGGAACCTGCGTGGTTTCGCCGTCTTCGCCATCTTGAGCATCATCGGACTTACCCGCGGCGTTGGCCTCTTGCTTCTGCTTCTCTGCTTCCTCCTTGAGGCGCGACTCGTAATCCCAAATGTCGCTGACGATACTCTTCACATCGTCAAAGGTGCGGCAGGAGTCGATACGCTTGATGAACGATTGCTCAACGGGTGAGAACTGAATACCCGTGTCCATGCAAGTACCCATCTTGTACTGAAGGTTGATACGGTCGATGAGCGGCAACTTGTTGAGGTCGCGGCCCTTGATACCGAAGAAGTCATCGGTGACGAACTGCTCATACGCTTTGTAGAAGTCGCGGCGCATACCGGGGAACTTCTCCTTCATCAACTTCTCGATACGAGCGTCCTCGACGATGTTCAAGTAGACATGGGCGATACTGGCGTGCGCCGTACCGGCGATCTCTTCCGCAGCACCACACCAAGGGCCCTGCGCCTTGTCATCTGTATCATTGTGTGGCGTGAAGAGTGCGTGACCGACTTCGTGACCAACAAGCATATCGTAAACTTCGTTGGTCATTCCCGTCCACGCAGGAAGAATGAGAACGCGATTCTTGGTATCGAACGCGGCCGTGCTGGCCTTCGGATCATGCTGCACGGTGAGGTTCTCACTCGCGAGGATACGCGCCAGCAGATCCTTGCTGGCGGTGTTAATGGTGCGAGAGGAGGAAACGGTAGAAAGAGTCTGCATATAGCATCATTGTACCAAAACCCAGTAAAACCTGCAAGCTTAGAATCTATCTTTTCTAAGTCTTTATGGTACAAGGACTTATGCACTTTTCCTGTGGTAGCGTCCGATAATAACTATCATCATGTCCGATAATATCGAAAATGTGCAAAATACCCTGTTTTTATAGTGATAACTTAGTGGGACGTTCGTAAGTCCTTATTATACAAGGAGTTATAAAAATTCGGTATAGGGGGTTGCGCCTTTGGCGCCATTATGGTAAAATGTGAGTCTATGCATACCATTTCTGCCAAGCAGACATCGTTCATTTCCGCTCTCGCAAACCTTACCAAGAATTCGCCTGTATCGCGTCAAGATCTTATGCGCGCCGCAAACAACATCGGACAGAAGTTTCCGCCCGCATGGATCGTCAAGGATACCTCACGCCACGCCGGTCGTGGTATGTTCCATGTGCCCGAACTGAACGGCGCACCGATGACCGCCGCTCCGGTGGTCAACAAGACTGTGCCCAAGACTGAACCGATTGCAGTCAAGTCTATCTTGGTTGCAACTACGCCTATCAAGGTCGCCGCTGCGCCCATGCAACTCGTTGGTGCTGCTGCCTCTGTGATGGGTATGACGGGTGGCGAGCGTTCAACGCTCATCCCTGCTGTCTGCGCCGAGTATGTGCCGTGGGGTCACTTCACGGACATTGAGAAGATCATCAAGACCGGAATGTTTGCGCCGGTGTTCGTCACAGGTCTTTCCGGTAACGGTAAGACTACGATGATCGAACAGGTCTGTGCCAAGATTGGGCGCGAGTGCTTCCGCGTCAACATCATCGCAGAGACTGACGAGGATGATCTGTTCGGCGGTTTCCGTTTGAACAACGGGAACATGGAGTGGCACGATGGCCCCGTTGTACTTGCAATGAAGCGTGGTGCAATCCTGCTCCTTGACGAGATCGATCTTGGTAGTGACAAACTCATGTGCCTTCAGTCGGTGCTTGAGGGTAAGGGTGTCTATCTGAAGAAGATCAATCAGTGGGTCGTGCCGGTCGCCGGGTTCACCATCTTCGCCACCGCCAACACCAAGGGTAAGGGTGACGAGGCGGGTCGTTTCGCCGGTACTCGCGTTCTGAACGAGGCGATGCTTGACCGCTTCGACTACACCTACGAGCAGGAGTACGCCAGCAAGGCGACTGAGAAGAAGATCCTGATGCGCGCCATGAAGAAGTTCGGCGCAGTGGATGATGCGTTCGCCGACAACCTCACCAAGTGGGCAGACATGATCCGCAAGGCGTACATGGAGGGTGCTTGTGACGAGATCATCTCTACTCGCCGTCTGATCAACATCTGCAAGGCGAATGTCGTGTTCGCCGATAAGGGTAAGTCGGTCAAGATGTCGCTGACTCGGTTCGATTCTTCCACGCAGGAGTCGTTCTTCAACTCGTACAGTAAGATCGATGCTGAGGTTGCAAACGCACAGGACGCGGCCGCCGCGGCCGCTCAGGCTGCGGTGACAAGTCCGGCAATTCCCAACGCCACGTGCCCGTTCTAATCGGAGGAACACAATGACATCAAGTACCTACATATCCCCCCATCTGATGGGGGATATTGCATTTAATGATATCGTGCAGGAACTCAAAGACCTGGCGATCCACGCAAAGCAATACGAAGAATACTCAGAAGATATTGAAGAACCTCTTACTCAGAAAGAAATGCAAATTATGATTGAATCAGTGGAACGCGCCGTACGCACACCACAAAAGACTCCGGATCAATCTATTCACGGCGATCTTCAGGCGGCCGCCCTTTACTTTCGTGGTGGATATAAAGTGTTCCACTTCTATTGGGC
>Ga0181348_1000542_pt1 | contig 16504 bp, 22 predicted proteins | sample Su13VDMM110DN_FD_130092 | JGI IMG/M metagenome (GOLD analysis project Ga0181348, IMG submission 130092) | Freshwater viral communities from Lake Michigan, USA - Su13.VD.MM110.D.N | ecosystem: Environmental > Aquatic > Freshwater > Lake | place: USA: Michigan | collected 2013-07-16
ATAGTACGTACGCCTTGTTGTCCAAGCTCCATATTAATACATGCATATCCTGTTCTAATCATAGTATTTTTTTATATAATATGAAATTTACCTGGAGAATCAAATATTTTATTATTTTTTTTTTTGCTTATATTTATATGAAAGAAACCTTAACGGAATATAAAATATGAATTTAGAAAAATTAATAGCGGAAAATATGTTACGCTTTGGAGCAAAAAATTTAACTGAAGCTGATATACAGTATGTAAAAAATAGAATATTAGAAGGAGCAATTCCAGATGTAAAATTTACATTTACATTTACGCCGGGTCAATATAAATTGGAACAAGTTGGCGATCCAAATATTGCCAAGTTATATGAAGATTTAAAACAAATATGTTCGAATATTAGAGTTGCAAAATTAGATGATATACAAACAACAATTACGTTAAATGCATCAGCAACTACAACACAAATAAGACCCGATTCACAAACATATAAAGAAGGCATTACGGATAATAAAAAATTAGCAGCAGCAAGATTAGCGACATTAGAAACTTTAATACGTATGTGTATAAAAAATTGGATGCCAATGATAACTGATGACCAAATGACTGCTAAATTTAAATTTATAAAAAACTCAGCAGTTGGCACTACTACTGATATTACGGCAACTATTACGCAAACAGGAAAGACGCCAACAGGCGCGCCACTTTCGTGTCAATCTAGGGACCAAAATTTTAGCGGTGTTCAAGGCCCAAAGGAAAATGGTTATATAGGATATGCATTTGACTCATTAGCACAATTTACTGTTGGCGATACAATTAATTTAACTTTTGATCCTAAAAAGGTACCGGATTGTTTTTGGATTAAAATGGAAGGTGAAACTGAATATTTGTCCGGGTTTTTGGGAATGGACGTCCATCAAACAAAGCTATCGGCGGTACCAGATTTAATGAAAACAATTAATGCAAAAATAAAATCATTAGGCGGCACATTACAATTAACAGATACTACAATTAAACCAGGTGTGTTACAAGGTGGAACACAAAAATTTCCGTCATTTGTTAAAAAACCATTTAAAGATAGACTTAAAATAGTTTGTTTTTCACCTTTAAAAGGAACTGAATTTACTGTTACAGTTAACTGTGTTTCAGGTAAAGATTCAACACCTTTAGGGGCGCCGACCATTGCACAGATACAAGAAAAAATAGCAGCTGAATCTGATGCAGTACTTGGCCCTTTAAGAAGAAAAGAGGTACTTTACCAAGAAGAGCGACTTGGTAAAATAAAGTATGTAGTTTATCCTAGTGACGTAAAAGGAGGTAATGCAACTGCTAAATATTTGCAAACAGCGAAAGAAAATGTGTACACAAAAGGATTGGGATTAGAACCAGGAACTGACATTAGCGAATATGTTAGAGACATTACTGACAAAGATTTAAGGCCTGAAAATACTGGATATCCAGATAAGAAAGAGTGGTCAGTCAAAAAATAGAATTTAATTATAAATAAGTACAAATGGGATAGCTTAATAACTATCCCATTTTTATGTTTTTAATTTTCTGAATAAGCTGGCCTGTGACATATCGCCATTTTTGTTCCATATGTTACAACTGTTATATATTCATCGAACTTGTTTTTCTTAACTGTAATACAACGATAAAAATATGAGTCATTTAAATATAAATTATTATCAGTTTCTGCATCGATAATATATTGAAGTTGTTCTTTCCATATTACTTCATTAAAATATCTAACCGGATATATTTCTACACTTACAATATTAATTTTGAATTTTTTAGATAAAGATTCAATATCAATGGTATTCCCGGTATTACCTAAAATGTACTGACTAGTCCAAGAGTCGATAGCGAGTGTTAAATCGGGATGATTTTTAAATATATTTTTATTTAATTGTGATCTGGATTCATTTAATTCTTTAGTGATACTACTAATAATAAATGATTCTTTTTGACTAAAAGAATTGCTAATGAAACCTAATGCTAAAATAAATGCTAACTTTTTCATGATATAAATTTTTAAGTGGTTAATTATACTATATAATATGATATATCAATTGAATATCCAACCATTTTATTAATTAATGTTATTTTTTTTTTGCGTATATTTATATAAAACCTTTAAGGATACAATGAACCTAAAAAATATTTTACAAGAAAATATGCGCCGATTTAATACTAAAAATTTAAATGAAATCGATGCACATAAATTAGAAAAAAAAATACTAATAGTAGAACAAACTTCTGAGCCGGAGGCACAACCCAAAAAAATAAAAAAACCAAAAATAAAAAATCCAGGTACATTAAAAGGTAACAACGTTATTAAAATAGGAAGTTTTATTATTAGACCCCCCGGGTCAAACCTAATTGGTACTATTTTTAGGAATCCAAAAAAAAGTCAGATGTTTCCTGTACCGGATAGTAGATGGAAAAGATGGCTAGGCGTTGAACAGAAATTTTCAATAGCAGCTGGTTGGTATGGTCAAGGGGATTGGGAGGCCGTACGGACTCAAACAATTAAAACTGGCTCGATTACAACAGACATAGATCCTATTAACATAACTTTTAAATTTAATTTAGAAGATCCATTTGAATTTGATAGAACAGATCTATATCCTGATGCCGCGAATACTTTAGACACATGGATAGAAGATGTAAATACTAGCATAAAAAACGCTGAGCCAGCAGAAAGTGCTAAATATATTAAAATATTGAAAGACACTCCCATTAATGTATTAGGTTATGCGTCTATAGATGCATTATCTAATTTTGAAGTTAAAGGAGGTTATCTTGGCTGCAGGAAAGAGTCCGGACAATTAAGAAAAGATTATAATAAATGTTTATCTATAGCTCGAGCCAACAAAATTATTAAATACTTGCAAGACAGTGACAGTACTGGTATATTATCTAAATTAACTTATACTGCAGTAGGTATGGGTGAGACAAACAAATTTAGTGGAAAAATTTGGAAGCATGATATATTAAATCCAACAGCTGACACAAGATCACCGAATAGTACCACCCTTACTAAGGCTGATAGACGATTTATCATAGAATTACCGGAATATAAATCAAACAACCCTGATCCGGATCCGGTGGTTACTAACGACGTAGATATTAATGGTAATAATACTAGCCCCACTTATATTAGGTGGTATAATCCTGCAGCATTAAAATTAATTTACAATGATCCCGAGTTTGTACAAGATCGTAGACAGCACATTAATATTAACACAGTTTATTTTCAAGAAAAAATGGGAGCTAATAATATTAAATATGATAGTACCATTAAGAATCCGCAAGATGGTCAAATGGGTGATCTTGTATTCGATACACCGGGTGCTGTAACAAACATGTTTAATATTGGATGGGTACTTGGGCTGGATAAAATTCTAGTCGGCGCAAAAAGAATACCTGCTTCAGCCGATCTACTAGTATCAAAAGCTGAATTAGAGACCGCGTTAGGCGCAGGTTATCTATCCAAATATTTTTTCCCATACCCATATAATAATAGTGGTGGTGTGGGTGAAGTACTTCCTGCGGAATTGACAAAAGATACTTTCAAGTTAGAACTACCAAATAATTTTATTAGTATATTTAAATTGGGCAGTGACAACAGTATGGAATCTGACAAAAAAATAACATTTGAGAGCACCAAAGGTGGAAAAAATTATAGATTAATAGGTACGACCAATTTTATAATTAGAAATGCAACTGATAATGAAAAGGGTTTAGAAAGTATGCAATCCACAGTTGGATATAATTCAGCCACCGGTGGCAGCAAGAAAAAATTAACATTTAATTAATAAATAAAGTTTATAAATGCCCATAATTTTCCGTGAGCATATCTTACGCAACATGCTGCTTGACTTTTTAATATAATATTTTTATCACCATATTTTTTATACGGAAATATACTAAATAATGGAGATCTTTGAGCACATCTATGACTTGCTGAGCTTTCCCAACACAATATCATAGATGTTGCCATTTCTTGATATGTTTTATATTTTATATTGGTAGACACTCCATTTTCTGAGTAAGTTAACAACCTTACCGGTATTTCAAATGGAGTATTATATTTAATGTATATATCGTTAACAAATAACTTTTTGTTGTCAATATTTGAATTCCACCAAGATTCTCTATCAACATGGTGCAATCTATTTTGCCTAACAACTTCTTCGGTATTGGGTTTAGAAATTAAATTGTAGACTTTATCTGACCAATGAAGCTTCATTTTTTCTTTATAATTTGGAATCATACCTAACTGATTAGAATATAATAAACCATTACCATTACGTGTTATGGTATCTCTAAATTTTAGGAAAGTTTCAAATAAAACCTTCTCAGCAGTCTTATTATCAAAGTTATCGTAGTCTATAGGTTGAGAATAAATGTTAACGTTAATTAACAAAAATAATATGAATAACTTGTTCATTGGTTAATTTTTAAATGGTTAATTATACTATATAATAAGAACTATTATTATAATATCCAAGCAAATTGTAAATTATTATCAATAATATAATATTATACAGTTAAATAATTTAATTGTATATTTATTATATATAGTTTAAAATCAAAGTAAAATAACATATGAAACAATCAATTGATGTTTTATTAGATCAGTATATTGATCAAGTATTATTAGAACAACTTGGTGGACGTAATGCAGTATTTAAACAAGGGGCTGCCGCTCCTACATATCAATCAACCGATCAAAAAATTGCAAAAAAAATTTACGATTCAAAAGGATATATTTACGACGACGAAAAAAGCACAATTCAAGCAATAAAATCAATTAAAACACAGGAACAATACAAGAACGTTGAAGGCGCTTTAAAAAGTATAGCAGATGGGCAAAGTATAGTTGGATATATTAGGACGTTTACCAAAATAAGTGACAGGCTATTAATGGCAGTTTATTTAGATGGCATAGGTATTTCAATAGCAACATGTAAAAAATATATTACACAGGATGAATTTTTAAAAATCACAGATCCAGCGTCTATAGCTCAAAAGTATTTAGGCCGGGGTGCTAATATTGAAAAAGCTGTGTTACATGTAATCATGGATCCACAATGGCAGTATAAAGCACATCATGCCCGGACGCCATTAAATTCAGGAAATGAGTGGTTCAAAACGCATAACACGTGGGATACATTTATTAATGGAGCGGGACTCGAGTCGGATGGTATGCGAGACGCAGCTTATTCGACAACTGGAATTGTAGTCTCTGTTGCTGCCTCTGTAATACCGTATGTAAACATTTTACCTAGGGCAATGTTTGCCATATTGCTTGTAGATGATGTGTATCGATTAGCAACAGGCAAAGAAACTGCAGCTACAATATGGGATGATATCATTTTGGATTTGCTGGGAGTTGCTGCGGGAACTGCTGCAGCAGGAGCTGCATTTAAAGGTTTAGGTAGATTACTTGGTACGATAGCCTCAAAAAGTTTTGTTATAACTAAATCATTTATTCAAGCATGTATTCGTATATGCGGACCTGGCATTCAAAAACTATTAAATAGTTTATTAACATTATGCGGTACAGGGTTATCTAAAATAACTAGTAGTATTATTGAATTACTTGGAAAATGGGGTAGTAAATATCCTGCAGCAAAAAATCTAATTAAACTAGTTGGACAAAAAATAAGAGGATTTGCTGAATTAGTAAATAATCTGTTGCTAAGGCCAATTGCAATTTTAAAATTTATAATACAAGCCGGTGCTAAGTTAGTCAAAAGTACTGCAGTCGGCGCAGTACGACTTGTAAAAATAATAGCAATAGTTGTTCGTGAAATAGTAACCGCTCCAGGTAACGATATATACTATCTTGTTTCAAGGGTTACTAGTATAGAATGGATAGCAACCGCATTTAAATTAGCATTTAATACTGGAGTAACGATTGAATCATTTGAGCAGATATCACATTGGATGGCATCCAGAGCAGAAGCAAAAGAAAAAAAGGAACGAGATAAAGACCTTGACAACATTATTAATGATTATTAAAAAATTAAAAACATGGAACAAATAAATAAACTAAATAACTTGATTTTAGAGCAAATAATTAGATCTAAAATACATCAACAGTTACCAAGTGCACAGCTAATACAAGAACAGGATGGTCCGACAGACCTGTTACCTTATGTAAAAGATACGACCAAGAAAATAAATATTGCTCCAGTTATTACAGATAATGATCCTGAGGCAGAAGCTAGAAAAAAAGCTGCGGCTGCGGCTGCGGAGAAAAAAAGATTAGAGGCTAAAAAGAAGGCTGATGACGATAATATGAAAGCGGCTCGATCGTTTTCAACGGCATATAAAAACAGTACTGGCGCAACTGTAGATTTTGCAAAACCTGTAAAAGTTGATGGTATCATTCCGTCGTATACTAGTAGTTCCTTTAAGGTTGGTAATATTACTTACAAGTCTAACGGAACATGGGAAAATACAAAAAAAAAACTGGCAGGAACTTTTAAAGTTGAAAATTTTAAAGTTATAACTAACGCAGGGACGAGCACAGTTAAAACTAAGAAAAAAACTAAAGTTGTAATACCTGATACAAAAAGTTTATCAGATTCAGAAGTAAATACATTGATGCGTAAATCTGTCCAACAAGATGGAAAAGTAAATGCTGCGCTTATTGCAAATATTATTAAAGGATCAACCCGGTGGTATGGTGATAAGGAAAGTAGAGCAAATATAGCATTTTTATCAATTAAAGACAGCGCACATTATTATGAAGTTAAACGACATCTTAAATCATTTCCATGGAAGTTCATACAAGGTTTTATGAATACAAGCAAGGTTTTTAAAGATTCTGATTTTAGCAATCCATCGTATTTTAACAATACTCTTAAAAATCAAGGTAAAGCTTATACTAGCACCGGATGGGCTTCATGTGATGCCCATTTAAAAACTTTAAATTTACATGTTGATCCTGCTAATAATCCAGAAAGTTATGAATGGGGCATAAAAAATCCATTAGGTGGACGCACCCACGATACTATTAAACTAGGAGGCGAGGCAGCGGGGTGGGAAATAGGTGAAAAAACAAATTCATTTATTCAATATCTAATTCTTGCTGCAGGTGCTGCAGCGGCATTAACTCCATTAGTGATATTAAAAAGATTATTCCCAAAAACGTGGAAGAAAATCTGGCCAGATATAAAATATGCAAAAAAAGGCGCAATAGAATTAAGCTTCTCAAGAGCGTTTATGCGCAAGTTCCCGGGATATAGCAATGGAGGGAGATCCATGGCAAACTACGATAAATTAAGCAGCTTTAGTTTAAACTTTTTTGACAGACAGTTAGCAGCGGTAAAAAATGATTGCGTTGTATCAATTAATGCTGGAACAATGACGCGTGATGAAGCTAAAGAGTTGGTTGATATATTTGCTGATAATAAAATGTTAATAATGCAGCATCTTAAAAACGGATTGATAAAAGATTTGTTTAGACAACATGTACGGCGAAATAGCATTGACGCTAGTGGCAATATAAAAACGTTATGGACTAGCACTGAACGAGCTGGAGTAATGCGAGCTAATGAAGACTTTCTACAAATAGTACCGCCAGTAGACCAACCTGCATTTAGAGCTAGTCTAGAACGCTGGGTAAATAGACATGTGCCACCGCCTCCGCCTCGTCCTTCTAGAAACAGTGGCGGCCGCAGAAGAAACCGAATCTAAAGTTTATTTTAAAAGTTATTAAGAAATTATTCTTTATTTACAAATCCATTTAAAAAGTCGCGTTGGCGTTGAACTGCAGATTCTAGTTCAATATTTTTTCGTTTTTTTGTATTTCGATCATGCACTCCTGTAATGCTAGACTTATCAGCAACTTTTGAGATAGTGTTGGATTTTGTCGGAATGCTATTATCATTTGTTTTAGATATTCGTCCGCCACTGTTATTGTTGCTTGTGCTTTTAATTTCTGGCCGTGTGGCGTCTGTAGAAACTGTTGTAAATGTTCGTTTGTTATTGGTTTGGATGCGTCTCTTAAGCTCAACTTCCCCAATGGATCTAGTGTCATCATACAAGATGCATCCTGTTGTATATGTGGTTTTATGTGATTTAATTTGAATACCGCAAGGATACTTTGCATCCATATCATCAACTGTGTATTGAATGCCCCAATTCGTTTCTTTAGTTCGTATAACATAACCATATTTTTTCATGCCTAGCCAAGTAAATATTACTGGAGCATTTATTTTAAATTGAATTTTATTAAACTTTAATTGTATTACTTCTGGATATGCTGTTTTTTTTGCCATTCTTTATTAATTAGGACATATACTACTATCATGATTGATAATATGAAATATTCGCATATACTTTGCAGCTTTTCTTTTTCGATATTGTTTTTCTAAAATTAAATCTCGTCTAAGTATATACCCAGATTCTATAAATCGATATGATATGGTACGCAGTGCGCGCAAATTATTTGTTTCAATTAATATCTTATCTTCATCAATAGTTACATCAACTGCATTTTTCTGTCTATCTGGGAGTTGATCAACAATTAAATCTTGGTTATAAGATGAGATATCATGAATTAGTTCAAAAAATGTATTTAAATTTATTCCAGTTTTAACTAGATGTGATTCAAATAATTCGAACATGTAATTTACTTTACTAGGATTTGATAACGATTTAAAATATTCAAATTCTGAATAAGTAATTACATGATTGTCAAATATTGTTTTCATAATCTACTTAATTAATTTGATTGAAAATAAATTGCCAATTAAATTTTTAGATAAATTTTTAATTATCGATATCTTATTCTTAGCGTCAATTAAGCTAACTGCTTGTACACGGCCAATTGGTTCTTGCAATTTATCATTTTTATAATGAAAAATATACCAATTAAGTTTCATACTTATAAATATAAACCTAATTCATAACTACGAATTGCAGTATGTAATGCATCATTAATTGTTTGCGATAATTTAGACAATTCATGTTTTTTCATATTAAATGATCGGCCTTTTATTTCTACATTAAATGTTACATGTTTATCCGATTTTGTTTCATATGCATCTATAGACGCCGTAGAAATTTCTTTTGCGTATAAAATTAAATCTTTGTAAGTCATTCGGATTTGTTGTCCAGCAACATGCAGTTTGCCAATCAAACATACCATTGGATCCGTTTTAAAATTCTCCGCGGATATTTTATCTTCCATGATAAAATCCAGATTATACCATAGGTCTCCATAACGATTTTGATACTCGATTGAAATTGCCCATGGCTGATTTATGCTTTTTGTCATAATAATTTGTAAATTAATATTGTATATATATCGTTTGAATAGTTATGTCTTATTATTACATTTTGATATTTTTTAATCAATGTATTTAATATAGTGCCTGGATCTGTATAAAAAAATCCATCATGTTGTTTTGTATTAATTGAAGATAACAAGTTAAATGAAACAGTATAGTTTGCTAATTGATATAATATATCAACATCTTCAATTAATTTTTGTAAGTCAAGCTCATCGGTATTATTACGTTTTTGTGTAAATAAATTACATGCAACAACCCAATCATGTTTATATAATTTTGTAGTTTCAAACGGCCCTATTATAATATCTTGATCATATTTTTGTTTAGCAATATCCTTCATGTTAGGATTGTGATCAATGCCTGACCATATTATTGGACTGTCATAAAAGTTTTGAACTAAAAATTTTAAATCTCCTCTGCCACAGCCAATATCCAATATTGATTGCTCCGGAGAATATCCTATCAATAAATTTTGCATTAAATAATATTGTTCTTTAGTAGAAGTATAACCCATTGGTATTGGACTAGATATCATATAGTCTGAATCGTCAGGAACCAACGAATCAAATTCTATATATTCATCATTCATATCATTTAATGATTTAGCTAATTTAGCTGTTAATAAGTCTATGTCCATGGATTCTATTAGATATTCGTTCTCGATTTTGTATTTTTTTCTGATTTGAAAACATTTTTTTCAAAGGGTGTGTGCGATTAATGTTTTGATGTATTTTAGTAGATTCTAAAGCTAAAATCCAAGCTGCATCAATTGAGTCACAATTATCAAATAAAAATGTATCATTTAAATTTTGTCCTTCATGTTCAATATAATATAATCCATCGATGGATGTTGCAACGCAACATCCCGGATAATATTGTTGTACACGATTTATTATTGATTCTATTTGCATTACCAAGAAGCTTTGCCGGCAGAATATGATCTGCATATAGGTAATGCGTCATCTGCCACTAGTTGTTTATAAGGAATCGTTGTTTGTATTTGTTCAGACTCACATAATTTTTCTGTTAATATGCGATTAACAAATTGATGTTGTCCGTTGGTTGAAATCATTACTAATGTTGATCGATTTTCTAATAATACGTCATAAACAGCTTGTTTATTAACAACATACTGGTCTAAAATAACTCCAACTCTATTAACACCGTCTTGCGTAGCAATTACAGTTTCACCTTGTCTATATATACGCATTATTCTATGATTTTAATGATTTTACTATTAGTAACTGCTTTAACTTCGAAGTCAAAGGTACAACCTTTAAAATCTTCAATAACCTTAGCTTCTGCTTCCGTAACGGATAAAGCTTCAACCAAATAATTTTCGGTAAATTTCTTTTCTTTTGTGCCTTTTGGCGTATCAATTGACTCTATCAATTGCACTTTTGCATTGTAATAACTCATTTTCTTTTAAATTTTAAATATTTATAACTATCTTTATTATAATAAAAAAAACAACAAAATCAAATTATTTTTTCAAAAATTTTTGTAATCTTTTTTGATCTTTATGCATTTCATATGAGTGTCTAATATGTTTAGGGCTTAAATTTAAATTAATTTGCAAATTATCTAATACATCAGCAATTAATCGTTCTTTTTCTAAAGTATTTTTTGTTTTTTTATCCATTATGCGTAACAAACGAGACATATGCTGAATAAACTCTTTAGGAAATCGTTTTAGCAATCTAGATTTATCTGCATATACGTTAATTTTGTCTTGTTTATCTTCTGTAATTGGCAAATTTAATAAACGTTTAAGTATTAACGCTGATTCATTTAATATATTTCCATATTTTACAACCCAAGCCACTTCTGGACCTGGTGGGGGCGCCTCACCTGCAGGACTAGGTGCGTCCGATCCAGATTCAGCCTTTTTTTTATCTTCACTACCTAAACCCGCTATGTCATTTAACGATAATTGCAATTCAATTGTATAATCCGTATTACGGCCATGGCCAGTATATGGAACTATTTTAACAATTTTATTGCGAATCATACTTAATAAAATTTCTGGAGTACAATTTAAATCTTTTCCGCTACGCATAATAAACTCACGTATTCCAATATCTGATGGAGAATATATTATTCCTAGGTGTGTTGTGCCATAAGCATCAAATTTACCTAGGAATCTTTCTTCTGCTGGGGTAAATGGAGAATCTTTAGATGAATCCGTTGAATTATCTGTTTCTTTACTAGTAACTGGTGCAGTATCTTGTTCAATAACAAGATGCTTTAATGTTCTAATAGCAGATGATTCTAGAAGATTGTTCATTACTTTACTTTTGATTCAGCCAATTGTGTTGATCTATACTTACTAGTTAATTTTTTTAACTCATTAATTGATTTGCGAGCTCGTACGCCTGCTGCTTTTACTTTTTTATCAGTAAAACGATCGTGATTTTCTTTAAATGTAGCCCAATGAGACTCCATTACTTCATAAATTTCTTGTGATGTCATGTTAACCTTTTTTATTTATATATAAATATCTGCATTAAATAAACTGTTCTATTAATACGTTTATATTTTTATGCAAATGCATTATTTTATGTAGTTTGTTTTATACTTTTAACTTATACGTCCGCCGCGCCAATCTCTTCTATTTGGAGTACCATCTTGATCAGCTTTTGACCAATCAATAGAATTAGCAGCCGTAGTAAAATTAGCGGCAGTGTTATTATTAATATATTTTTGTACAGCTAAGTTTAATTGATTGGCTTGTTTTAATGTTATAACATCAATAGATTCGCGGCCTTTTTTTTCTAAGAACTGAGTAACAACTTGTTGAGCTTTTGGATTTGATTGTATTAAGTTTTTAGTTGCTCTAATTGATCCGAGTCCCATAGGATCTGTAGTTGCAAGTACATAATCAGATAAATCAATTAAGTCTTGTGAATTTGCCGGGATATCATCCCATTCACCATCTTTATATGTTTCTTCACATTTTCCAGCTTCTAGTGCTGACATACGCTCCTCTTCCGTCATATTAAGCCAAGTTTCATCTGCAGAATATTGTCGCGCTTCTGCTATTAGTTTTTTCATTCGCGCTAATTCTTCACGTAAAATACGTAAATGAGTTGTGTTTTTGTGATCAAATATAGTTTTCATTAAGATTCTCCTATCCAAAATTGTCTTGTTTTAGTTATTTTACCATCAATATATGTTGTGCCGAAATTATTTTTTACTGCGTATTTATTCCAATAATCAACTCCTTTAGCTACAGGACGAATCCAAACGCCCATAGAGCCGGCGCATTCAGCCATTTGTAACTGTCCATTTTCGTCTGCAAGTACTATTACAACATGGTCAATTCCAGTTTTTCGGCCTTTATCCCAATGATGAACTCCATTATCGGTACCGATTAAGGTTCCATGTTTGAGTGCGTTAATGTCTAAACTAAAAACGTTTCTTAAATTGGTTGCACCCTCTAATAAACCAGGTGATAATTTTCTCTTTCCTAGTCCAAATAATACATAACTTACAAATCCGGAGCAATCAATAGCTCCTTTTCCACGGTCTAACATACTTTTAGTAACACTATTACCCATAGAATACCGGAAACCTTTTAAGCTAGCAGCTCTACTCCACGCGCTAGCAACATCAGCGTTATTATTTCCTGTACCTATAATAGTATTTCCTATTACAACGCCGGCACCTACTGCAATTCCTTTTAATACCGCAGTTAATGTAGATTCTTTTTCTTCTTCTTTTTCTTCTTGATTTTTTAGACTAAGTTTGTTATAATATGCACGTGCATATGATAGTCGTTTTGTTGAAATTACTGTAGGCCTTTCAAAATCTGTTGCAAATCTGCGCGCTGCTTCTTCTGGATCTTGTATAGATTGTAATAATTTAGTCAGACCGGTATACTTATCATTTAATTCCCACCATAAATATTCTAGCTGGCCGTCGACAGACATTGCATCTAATTTATTTTCTTTACTCCAAGAAAATAATCTAGTCATACGATCATTATGCCATTGTACTAAACCAATAGATGTTTTATTATCGCCTAATGCTGATGTGTTAAAACTAGACTCAACCTGCATATTTCCTAGTATACCACAAGCTCCCGCGTGGGTTAAACCTTTTCCTACTAAAAAATTAAAAATATATTTAGGTACTGCAATTGATCCTTTAACTTTAAGTTGAGTATCAATATCTAGTTGTGCCAAGTTTTTATCTTTTACAGATACAATTGATGGAATAGTTGCAATTATTATTTTATGATTAGTGATAGATTTAGGAATATTATTTTTTATTTTAAATGCATCTAATGCATTAGTTGTAGATTTTCCAATAGTTCTAGATTCTAATTCGTCTCTAGAAATTTGATATCCAGCATCTATTAATTTTGTTTGAAGTTTTGAATTAGCGTCAAGTTCAAATTCTTCCGGATCAAAAAGTTGCAAAATCTTAAATTTAAGTCTTTTAGCCACCAATTGTTTTCCTTCTCTATTCAATTGACTGCCATGATTATTAAAATATATATCATCATTTAAATCGGTTAAATCTATAATATTGTCTTGAGATTTGATCCAATTGTTTACCCGTATAATATAATTAAATCCAGTTTTCTTATAAAGTTTATGAGTTTTTTCTAAAAATTTAGGATATGGAATTGTTAGTAGTATTAATTTAATATTAGATCGATTACATAGTTGTTGCCAAGTTTCAAATACTTCTAGTATCTCTTCGCTATCGTTGTTATGCAATCCGCTAGTACGTATAATACATAGATCATACATCATTAATGATACGATTCCTAAAATTTCTTGTGTGCGGCTAATATCACCTTCATAATGTTTAACAGTAAGTTTAATTGTATCTAGTTTATGAATAGGACTATTATGAATGTCTGTAATTTCGTCAGTTATGTATAAAACGTTAGGCATTTGTTTTTTACTAGATTCTAATAGACGTTTTAATTGTATCATATCTTAAATTTAATTACTAGTTATTTGCCTTGAGCTTTATACAATTTAATATAATTTTTGCTGCTTTTTAATTTGCTTGATTTGTTTTTTGCATGTATGCCCGGGCGCTTTTTTCGTGCGCGCTTAATTTTAGTTTGTATTGTACTTGATTTTGCAGCCATTATTTGAATCCTCGAATAGTTTCATATATACAATAATTGCTAGCAATACACATAACAATTGCGCCAAGTAACAATAAGCCGAACATGTTAATAATTCTAATCATATTAATAAATATGTTACAAATTGATTTACAGTAAAAAAACTCGAGACATTATATCCCGAGTCTTTACTATGGTGCCTAGGGTAGCAGGCGTCTTTATTTTCTTTTAAAAGTTTCTGACAAAATATATTCTGATCCTTTAAGATTTCCTATCATTCTTTTTTTGAATGATTCTTTTACAGATTTAGATTTAACTGTAAATTTTGTATACTTGTCTAGATCTGATGCATTAGTTATTTCAGTACCGGTCTTACCCGTAATACCATACACACATACGTCTTTATTAGTTAACTGTGATTTTGCTCGAGCTTTATTAACATAGTTTCCATAAGCCGTTGTATCAGCCGCTGCTTTAATAGCTTTATCACGTGACCCTAAATATTCTTCAGAACCAGATTCTATCTCACCGTCACCGTCATAATCTTTAGCTGCCTTAGATTCATCCATGTAGTAATCTTCATCTTCATCTGGATCATATGGATCTGGTAGATCTGCGTCATCTGTATACTCATGATCAGCATCTTCTGGATCTATAGATGCATCTTCTCGCATTTTTGCTTGATATGCTGCTTGAACTTCTGCTAACGTAGGTAAAGCCTTACCAGCTTGTCGTTCCCACGCAAACGCTTCATTTAAAATATTTTTTAATTTTATCATTGATTTCCTATTTAGTATAAATATGATGCTATGTTACTATTTTAATCAATAATCAATTGTGCTAAAAAACGATGTTCATGCTCTGAAACTTGCTTGCATGAATATCCAATATCAGTCGCAATACTTTGTAATCTATCATAATCTATAAACAGCCAATTGAACCAGTCACCCACTGTTTTTTTATAGCTATAGCGCGCACGGAAATTTCCGTAATATTCTTCGTTTAAATTTAATAGCAATGCATTGCTTTCATATATATGCCTAGAGTCTGTAGAATCGCATAATATTTGACCGCCTGGTTTTAAAAGAGATTTTGCATGCAAAAGTGTTGCCTTAAGTTGCCCTAATGTACCAGCAATTCCAATACCATTCCAAAGCATTAATATGGTATCAAACTTTCTATTAGGTTTAAAATTTGCAAAAAGAATATTTTCAGCCGGAATATTCATGTTTTTAAGATGCGTTGTCGCGCCAGCAGAAGCTTCAATAGCAAAAACATTGATTCCTTTGTTTTGTAATATTGTGCAATGAACACCCGCTCCGGCGCCAACATCTAAAACATCCCCACGACAAAGTTCGAGCGCTTTCACTTCTAGTTCACGCATCTCTTTTTCAGATCGAAAAAATTCGTTAACAGGCGATTCGCTAGCGCCTAGTGTTTCTAAATATGATGTAATATTATCATGATTGCAACCATTTGCATAATCTAGTATTGCTTGTCCTATAGGATCTTGCTGTTGAAGTTTGTTATAACTATTTTCCATATATTAATAAATATATTATGATTCGTTTTTATATTAATATAGTACGTTGTTATAATATACTAATAGTTCATGATTTTTTTTTGTATAACATGTAGTATAACAAGAAAAAGATAATTGAAGTGCAATAAAAAATAATATCTGTTACCACATATGATCCGGTTAATTTGGTTGTCAAAGCAAACAAGGCATCGAATCCAAGCGGATTGAAGAACGTGGCTAGGATCAACATCAGTGTTGCTGCTTTCGGATATTTTCTGTTGCTGTGATTCACTAGTTTCCATATATGTTATAAATATATAAAAAAAATTTTAGTACGTTAGTACGGTGTACATGTTAAATTAATGCGTCCCTCCAGGACCGCACACGTTACATGTTGGGGTTATCAGGAGTATCAATACCGTCAGTGGTAGCCGGCGTTTTTGTAAGAGTGATTGTTTCAATTGACTTGATGGCTGCAGGATTCCATATGCACCCGCTCGAAACGTCCCAAGTGCGCAGCCAGCTTCCTATGCCGCCCCATGGATGCACAACTTCGATACCAGCATATTTGGCGCCTTTATATGCTTTA
>Ga0181348_1000544_pt1 | contig 16484 bp, 31 predicted proteins | sample Su13VDMM110DN_FD_130092 | JGI IMG/M metagenome (GOLD analysis project Ga0181348, IMG submission 130092) | Freshwater viral communities from Lake Michigan, USA - Su13.VD.MM110.D.N | ecosystem: Environmental > Aquatic > Freshwater > Lake | place: USA: Michigan | collected 2013-07-16
AATGGCAAGAGGTGGTGGAGTTAAAGCAAGAAAAAGCGTTGAAATCGACAACAAATATTCTGCACTAAAAAGAGGCAAAAGGGTATCAGAAAGATATGCTTATGTGGATATAAAAGGTGGTGGAACTTACCGCAGAAGAAACGCAAATCAATATGGTAAAACAAAAGGCGGTGGAGTTTACTACGAACATCACGAAAATAGAGTTGATAATGGAAGATTTTTAGCTTATGGTGGATATGTTAGTAAGGGCGAAATGGTTTGGAAAAAACTTACCGCATCCGAAAAGATTGATTTTTTATATAAAAACTTTACACCAACAATTACACCAAGAAGTCAAGAATTATTGGTGGGTAAAGCATTCAAATTTTTACCTAAAAATGTAAAAATAGTAATACAATCAAAATACGCTAACGAAGAATAAACCAAACAAAAAATAAATAGATATGCAATACGCTTATGAAAAATTGATGCAAGAGTACGAATTATCGTATTCTGAATTACCCGAAGATGCCAAATTGGGAATTGAAACAATTAAAAACATCGCAAAAGCCATTAATATGGCTGAAAAAAATGGCAAAAAAATCAGTTCTCAAACGATGGCTAAAATAAAAGCAAATGACAAATGGGTTGTTCGTGAAATTTTGGACTATGTGGATGATAAGGATGAAAATTCAGATGAGATGCCTTACGAAGATGATGAAATAATTGATGAAATTGACGAAGCAAACAATCCCGAAAAGAAATTAGGGTTTTCAATAGAAGCAGAGTTAGAAAATATGTATAAGTCGGGCAAAAAAGAATTTGACTTAAGTGATGTCAAAGGAGTTGCCCCAAACACTTATAGAATTTTATTCGATAACTTTGATGAAGAAGATGACAACGGAGTTGAAACCAATAGGTATAAACTAATTGAAACGAATGAAGAAGTATTTACAATAAGCAAAAAATAATATGGTTACAAAATTTGACACAACGGGAAACCCATCCAAAAGTGGTGGAAGCACAAATATGATTTTAATTGTTTTAGGATTAGGTGCATTAGCATACGGATATTACCGATTCGTATATTTACCAAAACAGAAAAAAGAAGTTGAAGAAATAAAAAATGACTAAAACTGACATAATCCAAAATAATAAGATAACTCTAATGGTTGCAATAATAACGGGATTAAGTGCATTAACGGGAATATTAATATATTACGATAAAAAAAAATATTCTAAAGTTCAGCACGAAATAAACGAATTAGACAAAAATATAAAAGAGTTACAATTAAATAAGTTAAAGAACGGGAAGTGAGGGATGAAAATAGCATAATTGTTGCACCCGCAAAAAGAACCAATTTTAGAATGATTCGTTCAAAAAACAAATTGTTTTCAAAAGGTAGAATAATTTGCGATATAAAAGATGATTGCTTATTTATTAGACTACCTTACTTTGATGAATATAGTTCTATTTGCGTTAATTCTATAAATAATGTATGGTTTAAGTGTTTTTTAGAATGCGACATACCTCTTGGAGTATATCTATTTGAAGATGATAGTACCGAAGATATTAAAATAATTTATTACGGAAAAAATTAATTTTTCTCAATACTTTCTATTGATAATAATGTAGCGGTGGTGTACCATCGCTTATTTTTTTTATTACTACTAATGTAGTATTTTACGGATACATTATCGCCAATATTGTAGCCATTTGTAACATCGGTAAATAAAACCGACTTCATACAAAAATTTGCAGACCTAAAATTTTCGTGTCCTATTTGCAAAGTAATGTTAGAAAATTTTTCGCCATATTCTATTTCAGAAATACAACCCCTTAATTGATTGAAGAATAATTGTTTCTCGTTTTTATTGAAATTTTCCATTGTATGATGACTTACAAATTTATCATTAAAATGACATTTATTATTAAATTTTTTTTTGTACACTTTTATATTTAATTTTGTGCAACAAATATGTTGAAATGAATGCAAGATAACTACGAAATAGAACACTTATTAAACAACATTCAGAAAACTCTGAAAATATATTCAGTTAAAGAATTAAATAATGCTTTAAAGAATATTATAAATTATAAAGATTCAAATAAAATAAAAGATATAAGTTATAGCCTTAATTTAGTATGTGAACACTTTAAAATTACGTTATCAGAACTAATGGGCAAAAACAATAGGGGTACAATAGTGGATGCAAAACAAATTGCTTATTGTTTATTGTATTTTGATGTAAAATTATCGGTTAAAAACATATCCAAAAACATATTTTATAATTGGAGAAATAGTGTATATCGTGGAATAAACCGATTTAAGGATATTAATGTAAGTATAAAAGAAGATGAAATGTTTTTATCTAATTATAATATTTTAAAAGAAAAATTCATCGTATATAAAAATAAAATCAAATAAGTATGTCCATAAAAGTATATAATAAAATAGGTAGAATAAACTATAAAGAAAAAAAATTGCTTGACAAATTACAAGAAGCAATAGCACAAAAAACGGCAGAAAACCCATCGTTTTCTTTTGAACCCGCATCAAACTATAATGAATTACAAAATTTATACTACAAACATTGTATAGATGATGTTGTTTTTCAAGAGGTTAAAGGAGGTGCATCAAACACGGCAAAAGAGAGTTCAAATACTGACACAAAATCATTTTTTAATGATGAGGATGATTCATTTGTTGACCCTATGAATAGAGAAGAGCCTATTGTGAGGGATTATGTAATTAATAATGAGTTTGGTGGTGGAGCAAGTACAACTAAAAATACTCAAACCGAATTTGGCGAACCTATGAGTTTTGAAGAATCATTTGAATTTCCAAGCGAAAAAGATATTGAACAAAGTGGCAATAACAATACGGGTGGTGGTCAGAGTAGCAATAAGCAACAAAAAGTTTTGCAAAAACAAGCACCAATGAACCCCGATTTTGATGATATGTCAAACGGTAGAAAGAAAAAATCTACAAAAAAGTTTGCAAAGTATATTGTTAGTGCAGTTGCTATGTTAGAAGAAAGAGGTTTTATATGGTATGCAACAAAAGATATTAATGAACCAAAGCTATTAGAATATGAGTTAAAAGATGAAATGGATTTATCTTTATTGCTTTCATTAGAAAACGGGCAAGAAGTAACCATTAAAGAATTTTTCAGAGGGCAATGTTTACTTGCAAATGAATTAGCAAAAATTGAAAAAGAAAAATTAGATGATTTTACCGATGTTCTTGCAGAAGTAATGATGGAGAAAGGTGTAGCACCAACACCCCAACAAGAATTATTATTAATTGGTGGCAGTATTCTTGCAGAGCAAGTATTAAAAATGATAGCATTTAATAGCCAAATAAATGGTGTATTAGGTCAGTTAAGGAGTATGAAAGCAGAATCAATGCCGAATACTCAAACGACAAGACCAACCCCACCACCACAACCAACCCCACAACCAAAAGAAGAAGAGCCTATGACCTATGCTCAACAAGAAGTAAAAGAGCAAGTTTACAATGCACCTCCACAACCAATAGAAGGCGATTTTGATGAATTAGAAGCAATGATAATAAACAACCCGCTTGAAACATTAGAGTAATGAATAAAGAAGAATATATAATGACAAAACACGAATATGTAATGAAATTAGTAAAGAAGCCGACACCGACTGCGTGGATAGGACACGGGGTGTTTGCTATGGATTTGGTAGAAACATTAAAACCCGAAATCGTAGTAGATTTGGGGGTTGACTATGGGTTTTCTACATTTTGTTTTGCATATCATAATATTGGGAATGTATTTGGCATAGATTGGTTTCAAGGAGATGAACAAGCGGGATATAGAAACACTTTAGCTGATGTTATAGGTATGTATGACCAATTAAAAATTTCACACGGAATAAACAATGTAGAATTTATACAAAGTGATTTTACCGAAGCATCAAAAAAATGGGAATTTAACATTGATATTTTACATATTGATGGATTGCATACTTATGAAGCAATAAAAAATGATTTTGATTCTTGGATTGATTTTGTAACTCCCGAAGGTGTAGTGTTATTTCACGATGTAGAATCGTACCCATATACTGTTGGTGTTTTTTTTGAAGAAATAAAAGGTGGATATAAAATTATAAAAAGTGGAAGTGCGGGGTTAGGGATATTTACAAAGTCAGAAAAGACGATTAGGAAAATACAACAAATATTATGAAGAAAAAAGAAACAATTGAAACAAAAGAAATAAACCCAATAACCAAAAAAGAAGCACCACAATCGAAACAAAGAGAAGCGGGAATGATGGTGTGTACGGGTTTGCAAGGTGTTGGTAAAACCTACCAAAATATGCACTCAATAAAAGAATATGTAAAAGATAAGTTTTACAATAAAGTTAAAGGTAGAAAATGTTTGATTTTTGATACCAATGGGGAATACACAAAAGAGCAATTTGAAAAGAATGATATTGATAATTTTGAGCCCCGCAGAATTGCTTTGAAAGATATTAAGGCTTGGAGTGATGCAAACATATCAGAATGCCGTAGAATAGATGCAAAAAATGTAGGAATAAAAGAGAAAAAAGAAGTTCTTGAATTTTTACTTAAAACCTACCGAAATGGTATGTTGGTTATCGAGGATATAAATACCTACATTTTGCAGATGACATATATGGAAGAAATTGTTGGAGGATTGGTAAACTTGCGACACAGAGCCGTAGATATTTTAATTTCTTATCAGTCTTTAAGACCCGTAGAGCCTCGTATTTGGCAAAATGCAAGATGGATTCGTATGCACTATCAAGCAGATAATGTTAACGATATAAAAGGTAAAGTAAATAATCCTACAATGATGAAGATTGCTCAATTAATTGTAAACAATAGATACTTCAATGGGGATAAAAGGTTCTTTGTGTTTATCCATAGTTTTGCTAACAAAATTGAGGGTAAATTTACGAAACAAGAATTTATGGATGCTTGTAGGCAGTATTTGAACTCAAACAAGAAATATATAAAAGAATACAAAGAGATACACAATATTAGCGATGAGGAATCAATTTCGGGGCAGATTAAATTATTCTTTGACCAATATTACGGGAATAAAAAATAGTAATTATGTCTTTTAATCATTCAATTTATTTTTTATGTAAAAAACCTAATCAAGATTTGATTGAGTTTTCAAAAGAAATATTAGATGAAAATTTCTGCAATGTTTTTATTGTTGTGGATGACAATTCATTTTATTTTGAAGATAAAATGTTTTTACAATTTGATGATAAACTTTGCATAGATAAAAATTACACTAATTTAAACCCAAGCATATCTACAAAACCAACCGCTTGGAATAAAGTTGTTTATCATTTATGCGAAGAAAGTGATGATAATTTTTCTATTATAATTGAAGATGATGTTTTTATTCCAAGTATTGATTCATTAAAAAAACTTTTTTCTTATTCACAACACGATTTAGTTACTGCGTTCAATAAAAAAAAGAAAGAATATATAAGCAATGATTCTTGGGTTTGGAAGGATGTTGTAGATAAAATTAATGAGCCATATTTTTATTCTATGGTTTGTGTTATGGGAATATCAAAAAATCTTATAAAAATTATTAAAGATTATGTTATAAAAAACAAAACTTGTTTTTATTTAGAGGTATTCTTTAACACTTTAGCAAATCAAAACTCATTAAAGGTAATAACACCAATAGAACTTTCAACAATAATTTATAATATTGATTGGACTGACGATGAGATTATTGAGAAACCAAACAATTTCTTTCATCCATTAAAAGATTTCAGTAAACATAAAATATTAAGAAATTTGGTTTAAAATAAAAAAATAAATGATTATGATATTATTTTATATAATTTTTGGTTGGTCTTTTTTCGTTACAATAGGCTTGGCTTTATTTGAGTTAAGACCCGATAAGGACAGAGTTTACAGAGAATTAAAAGAGGTAAAAGAAAGTTGTATATACAAAGCATCATTTAGTTTAGTGATGTTTTTTTATACACCTTTTACTATTTATAACAGTTTAAAAAAGATACTACAAAAAAATGAATAAATTAGAAACTCAATTAGAAAATATACTAAAACTTGAAAAGTTAAAAGAATGTTTTGAATTGAGATTGTATTATCTTAAAACGGAATACTGCAAGAAAACCGAATATGAAAAAAATGAAATAGACATTCTTGAATTGACAACGGAAGCAGAGATAACAAAAATCAACAAGAATATAGTACCAATGACCGATAATTTTTGCCAAAGTTTATATGAACACACAAGAGATTAATAAAATAGCAATTTGTGTAATCAATTATAATTCATTTGGGTTAACAAAGTATTGCATAGAAAATCTTATCAATAAAACAAATTTACCCGTGTCCATATATGTTTATGATATGGATGAAAAATCGGATATAAACAAAATAGAATACTTTAATAATTTTAAATATTTTAGGTCAGATGGTAAAACATTAAATGAAGTAAAGTCTACTTTTATGAGGGAATCCACCGAAGACTATTTGTGCATAGTTCCTATAACTTGTTTAGTTGGGAGGAATTGGTTGGAGGATTTATTATATAATTACACCCAATGCCAAAACACGGGAATTTTATCTATAAAAAACCAAACTACAAAATGTGAATTGAGCGTACTACCCTATAATAGTAATGAGAACGATTTAATTTTATCTAATGTATGGTTGGGAGAAAATAATTTCGTAAGTGGAATTATGTTTTTTAATAGAAAAATATCGAATAATTTATATCCATTAATGTTTGGTAGAGATAATAACATCAACGCTTATGCAGACGATGAAATGTCTTTTGTTTCAAACTTATTAGGGAAAAATAATTTTTATATTTTAAAGCAAATTTTAGTACATTTGGAAGTTGTAAATGATGTATTATTTACCCAAAAAACTATTGAAAACACAAAACAATTTAAAAAATACGCAAACGAATTAGCAAAAACAAATAAATTAATATGAGTGAATTAAAACAATCAGAAGCAGTAATGCAAACGCACCAAGTATCAAAAGTTCTTATGGAAATTCTTATTTATGGAGAAGAAACCGATAAGGATAAGATTAATCAGTTTATGGAAAATATTCAAGAGCAAATAAAACAATCAAAACAAAGCAGAAGAGTTAGGTTATTATTTTACATTGATAAAGGCGAAAAACAAACCCAAGAAAAAATTGATTGGTTAATCGAAAATAGTGTTTGTAAGTATTATTTGGTTATTAATCTAAAAGATGAGCAATTTAAAGGCTATATAGTACCCAAAGACTATATTAAAAATTGTATGAAAAACATCAAAACATTTGAGGAATCATACGAGAAGATGAAAATAATTGGAGTAACAATTAAAAAAAATAAATAAATATGGTACAAAAATGGAGAAAAAAACCCGTAGTTATTGAAGCAATACAATGGTCGGGAGAAAACAAATTGGATATTTTGGCTTTTTGTGGTCGAGATGCAGAGATTTGGACACCCGAAGATAGTGATGAAACAATATGTGAAATACACACTATGGAGGGTATTATGACTGCAAGAGTCAATGATTATATTATTAAAGGACTTATTGGGGAATTTTATCCGTGTAAGCCAAATATATTTGAAAAAACATACGATTTAGTAGATGCTAAAAAGCCAATTTGGGAATCAGAAGATGATGGTAGAGAGCCTTTTTTTTAAATAAATAATATGACTTATTTAGAAGAATTACAATCAACGCTTGACACCTCAAAAGAAATGTTAAGTTTATTGGCAAAAAGAATTGAATTATTAAGCAAAAAAGATAATTCGTATAGCGAGTATGAAGACAATGAAAATAAGATAAATATTATCAAAACACAAGGAGAAATAAATACCTTACGTTCAATTGTATTTGAAAAAGAAAAATACTTTGAAAAGTTTGCAAAACAATTTGAGATTGAAAAGGCAGAAATGGAATTGAATTTTGACGAAATGTTAAAGCAAATTAAAATAAAAAGACTTAAAGATAATAAATTAGATTATTTAATCAAAAGTGCTAATATGGAAAAGGTTCTTTCATCAGTAGAAACTAAATTGGCTTTTTATAAAACAATAAAATCATTTTTAAAAGTATGAACGCAAAAGAGTTTTTAAAATCAATCGACATCGAGTTAAATTCAACAACATTAGTTGTTAACATAGATGGGTATAATAGACAACCCGATTTATGTGCTATAATGGAAATGTATGCAAACTACAAAGTAAAAGAGATAGCAGATAGTATTAAGGAATTTGGAATACGCTTACCACAAGTTAGTTAAAGTTTAATCCATAAATACCCCACGATTTGTTTTCGTGTCTTGCTATACAAGATGTATCAGCATAAATGGGTATTTTGTTTCGGAAACAATCTTCGGCAAAGTATGTATCGGGGTGGAAACCCTCTTCTTTTGAAAATCTAAATTTAATTTTATCAAATACTTTTACTCCAATCAAAACGCAACCCAATCCAATGTGAGCAACTTGTTTTAAAGTTCCATCCATAAAATGAATATCTTCGCTTTTATCAAAGTTCATTGAAATTACAAATGAATTAGTAATGTAAACTTTTCGTTGTATCATTGGTTTTCTAAACTTACCCTCATCACGATAATAAATACCCCCAACCACATTTTTGCAATGCACCAACAATTTTTGAATTATATCTTTTTTGGGAAATACATCACTCTCCAAATGAAGCATATAATCAAACTTGTTTTCTATTGCATATTGCCTACAATCATTATGTGAAATGCACATTTTTTCTATAACACTTTTTATCCCGTGTGCATCATTTTTAATAAGTGAATTTACGGCAAAAAACTTTTTGTTATAGCCATATTTTGCTTGGTATTTTTTATTTAATAAATCAGAATTGTTTCCTTTGTCATCAGTATTATCGTATAATCTTACTTCAAAGTTTGGGTAGCTAAAATTCATAACATTATCCAACCATTCATCAAAACAATAGTTTTTTACATTTGCAGTCGGGGAGCAAATTAATACTTTTGGTAAGTTCATAGTAATTGTGCTTTTTCTTTTAATTCTTGAAACATATTATGGACAACATTTACATCATTCATATCATACTGTAAGCAATATTTATTCATTCTATTTGATTCGCTATTTCTTTGGCTATAATTTTTATACCTTTTAATAATATGTTCCTCTGAAATATACTTTCTATGCAACATTAGTGCGTGTATTTCGTTTTCAACAATTTTACCTACGGGATTGCAATAATGACAACCCGCATTATAATTTATTTCTTGAATATCTTTTGGAGAAAACATTATATATTTTGAATATATTGAATTATATACACCTAACCTACTATCGAGTTCTCCTATCATATCGAAACCCCTTGTTTTAATCAAGGTGCATCCATTAATGTCGGTAGGTATTTCTAAAAACTCATCTGCATCGCAAACGATAACAAAATCTGCTTTAGATTGTTTCCAACATTGATTTTTGATTGCAAGTAAATTGCCTTCATCCATTTTACCTCCCGAATAGTATGAATAATAAGTGCATTTATTTGCAAGAATAATATTTACACTATTGTCGCTTGATTCATTATCCCAAAAAGTAATGTTTGCATTAAAGTTATTTTTATAATGGTTAATAAATGCTTGTAAAATATGTTCTTCGTTATAACACAAAGCAAATACATCTACACTATATTTATGTTTTGGGTACATATATTACATCAATTCTTTAATAAAGTCGGGTAAATTATTTTTTGGTTTATAACCTCTATTTATCATTCCTTTTACAACATCTCTTAATAAATTATGATTGTCGGGGTCTTTAACGGGATGAAATAAGTTTGTAGGCAACAAAACAAATTCATCTAAACCCCAAGTACCTAACCAAACGATTGATTTTAATTCAAAAACTTCTGCAACAACTAAACCCTTATTCATAGCCAAAGTATTAAACATCGCTTCAATGTAAAACAAGGTATTTTTCTCCGTTACATAATCATTAATTGTGTCTAACATTTTTCTTGACATTCCACAAGCACAAACCATAGAAGAATAATAAGGCGGTTCAGTTTTATCTATAATGTGTTTCCAATGCCAATCCATTACATCATCTTCTTTTTTAGTATTATTTCCAACAACTAAATCATATATAGAATATTTTTCAGTTAGTGTGTTTAATGTCAAAGCATTAGACATAAAAACATCATCTTCTAAAAACCACACAAAATCATATTTTGTATCTAATCTTGCAAAATGCAATAAGGCTTTATCGTATGCAATAGGATTTTTTTTAATGTGTGTTACATCGTTACCAATATTGGAGTTTATATATCCATTATCAATACAAGTTTGGTCTTTTATATAAATTGTAGTTACCTTTGCCCTATAAATTGTTGTTAAATCAATTTCGTTATCTGAAATAACATAAGTGTCAAATTGAGTTTTCAATCCTATTATAGAAGCAAAATCTAATGTTCCTCGTAATGGGTATTTTGTTAATATTGCAACTGCTACATTCATAATGTTGCAAATATAAGTATTATATTGGAAATAAAAATTTATTGTGTACTAATGTATCATATTTAGTGCATTGATTATCAGCATTTTAAATACTTTTATTGCTCATTTGTACACAAAAAATAAATTGAGAGTATTTATAAGAATATTAATTTTGTGTTCACTATAATCAAATAAAATAATTAATAAAATGAATCTATTCACAAAAGAAACCGCAAAAACAATGGTTGTTACATTAGTTACTGTAATGGTAGCACTATATGTACATCAAAAATTTGTTGCACCTAAAATTGTTGTTAAAAAGTAATTTAACACAAAGGTTGCATTATAGACGATTGGTAATCGTTTAAACTAAATAAAATTGCTATATCCTATGATGGATTATGTGTGAACAATAAATCGTTTATAAATTACCAAAAGAATAATTAACAATTTCAACAAACAAACAAACAAACAATTCAAAAAATGAACTCAACAGAAAAAGAACTATTTGGTTACATAAATGGAACTGAAAGAATGAGTGGTTTTGATTCGTACGATTCAGCAGAGGGCGATATGTCTTATTTCGATGACGATATGTCATTTGAAGGAGATGCTTTCTCTTATGCTACGGGTACTTCAAACGCACCACTTTCTGACCCTTATGTTATCCAATACGCTAACACAACAACCGCAGATGTTACTGCAATTGTATTTGGTTACAACGATTATTTCGGTGCAACTAATTACGGAAACAACGTAGCAGCAGTTATTACCAACTTACAAGGCGGTACTTATGGTCGTTTAATAGCACAATCGAATAACAAATTCTTCAAAATCGGTAAATGGAGATTCCAATCATCAACTTCAAGTCAGTTACAACAAACTTTAAGTTTGTATCACGTTGATGCTAACGGTAAGCAATATTCTACCCCTTTGAACTTAAGCATTATGCGTGATGCTTACCAACAACAATCAGACATCTTGGATGTAACAAAAACATTAACCATTGATGGTAACACTTATATTTCTTTCACTTTGAAAGGTAGTGCTACTTTGGTTATTTCTATGTTCCCCGTTGCTGTGGTTAGCGGTAAAGCAGTCCTTAATGGCGGTACTTCATTGAATACTGCAAGAGCACCTCGCTTAAGCGGTAAAAATGTTGCTCCCGTAGTTATCCAAACTACTCAAGATGTAAGAGGTATAACCAAAGGTTAATACTTTCTACAAAAGAGCATATTAGAAAGGGCAAGGCACACAATAGCCTTGCCCTTTTTTCTTAAAAAAAAAAACAATGAGCAATAGAGAAAAAAAAACAAATAAAAACAACTCGTTAAGACAAGACATTACATTAATGACTTTATTGGCGAATGAATGTACATCTGATTCTCGAAAATTGCTAAAAAAATATGGTTTAAAAGATGCAGATAACCATAAAGATTTAGAGGTAAAATTAGCAGAATTATATTTTGCAAATCCCGATAAAATACAAATCGAAAAAGAACTTGCTTCCATACATCCACACAAGGATTGGATTCTGAAATATTACCCGCAAAAAATAGAAGTGGTAAAAGAAGAGCCGATGGCACAAGAAACTTTATCAAAAATTGAAAATAACTCACAAGCAGATGGTGGTTGTGGATGTGGTGGTTCAAGCAATTTTAATGCTATGTCAACACAAAATATACAAAAAACACTTACTCCAATTGACTATGTAGCAATATTTGGTGTGATTGGAATAATTGGTTTATCCTTTTATGTAATTTCAAAACAAAAATAACAATGCAAGTATTAACAACAGAAGATGCCAATGTTTTAACACCAAATCGTGACCATAAAAACTTTGTGGAATCGGGAGAGGTAATTCCAAGTGGTACAATATTGCAAGGTAATGAAAAATACATAAGTGGATTAAGACGAGGAGAAGCGTTTACTTACAAACTTTTCATAACAAACAATAAAAAAATAATTTATTTAAACAAAATAAAACCGATGGCAAATATAGAAGTTACATTAGGAGCAGATGGTCAACAAACACCGACAAAAATAAATTTAATAAATGCAGAAACATTCAGCACATTGAACGCAGTAAGCGTAGTAATAGGTGGATTAAGTGGTTTTATGTATTCAAAATACAAAAATCATAGCACTACTAAAATTGCAGTTTACACTTTGTCGGGTGTAATTTTAGGTTATGTTGCAAGTAGAGTAATTAAAATAAATAACAAAGTAATTGTAGAAAAATCAAAATAATGGAAAACGTAAGAATAATTAAACTTAATCCAAATACTTACATAAGTAATGTAATTACATTCGATGAGGCATTTGATGAATATTCTGATGCAAGTGGCAAAAGAATAAGAAAGAGAGCGGAAAAGCAAAGAGCAAAAGCAGAATTACAACAAGCAAAAGGAGAAAAGAAAGTTGCAAGAGTTGGAAAAAGAACTGCAAGAAAAGTCGCAAAATCAGAAAGTAGAGATACAACCGCATCTATGCGACAAGCACGAAGAAGACAAAGAATAGAAGAAGCACAAGCAAGAAAAACGGGTAGAGCGGAAGCAATTCAATCAAGAAGAACGGGTAGAAAAACTTCAAGACTTGAAAGAAGAGCATTAGGAGAAGAATTAGAACCCGAAATTGACGAAACAACTCAAAATACGGAAGATAATATAAATGATTCAGTTGAAGAAACCAATGATGGTAGAGAACAAGATAATGGTAGAGAACAAGATGGTGGTGGAGAATATGCACCCGAATCAGATGAATTGCTAACAGAACCCGATTATAATGAAGATGATGAAGAAGTTAACGAATCAAATGATGATGAGGAATATGGTAAAGAATATGATTCATACCAAAACGATGAAGAAGACCTTACGGGTAGCGGTTTTGATGGTAGCGTAAAGAATGATGATGAATTTTCAGACCTTGAACAAGCAAGTCAAGTAATTAATATTCCCGATGCAATTACAGTAATTGCTGATAAAATTGAGTGGAATAAAGAATTATATTCAAGATTAGATGGCAAGAAAAAAGAAATCATAACCAACAATGCAAGTGCTAACATTGATATGTTAGATAGTCAAATGAAAGATAGAGGCAATAGGATTGGCGATTTAGAGGAATTGTTAGATGGTTGGGCAGATTGCAAATATAATTATGATGGAAATAACCAATTTGAACAATTTCCCGATGAGGATATTGATTATTCAAATGCAGATGGTAAGAACAAACTTGCAATTAAAAAACGCAAAAGATATAAAGTAGTATCTAAAGCAAGAGAAAATGCAAAGAAAAAAAGAGAAAAAGTTACTTTAGTAAAAACAACTCTTAACCCAATTTTTGAGAATGGCAGAATAGTTGTTCCATCAAGTTCAAATTTTATGGGAATACCACAAGGTACGGGATTAAATGGTTTGGATAATTCAAATGATTATGATGCACCACCCGTTGTTGATATAGATTTAACATCTAATGCAGATGGAACATCTAAAATAAATATTAATGGTATTATTTTAGGAGTTGGAATTGCAATAGTTGGTATTTGGGCAATTAGAAAATATAAATTAATCAAGTAATATGTTATATTCAGATTTTTATAATGATTTTTTAACCAATTACGATAACAAAAATCTCGATGGTTCTATTACATCGTTAATGAGTGAACTTGGTAACATTATTGCTACCAATAGAGGAGATTTTGAAGATTTATTATCCGAATCGGGTGTTGAGGGACAATTGAACACAATGACCGATTCTCAATTAGTGAGTGCTTACATTAACGAAATTTCAAATAATAAAGATTTGCAGTTGGGTACAAGTTTGTTAATAAACCACCATAACAAAGAATCTAATATGGATGGGGATAGTCAGATGAATGATGCGTGTGTAAAAGCGGGTTATCATACAATCAGTATTTATTTCTCTAATCCATCAGAAAATTATTACAATTCTGCGGGAGTTGTTGGTGCAGTTGCAGAAGGTGTAGGCGAAATTGCAAAGTTTGGTGGCAAATTATCAGATGCAAGTGTAAAAAAGAAATATGGTGCTATTGATATGGCTACAAAAAAGCAAGAAGCAAAAGCAAAAATTACAGAACAAATTTTAGCACAAAAACAAGCATTATTGGAAGTAGAAAAAACCAAAAAAGAAAGCAATGCAAAAACAATGAGAACATTGCTAATTGTTGGTGGCAGTATTGTTGCATTAGGAGTTATAGGATATTTAATTTTAAAATTAAGAAAAAAATGATAAATGTAATAATACCTAATGAGGGATATTCAAATATTAACGATGCGAGTAAAAAAGCATTAATAAGTCCATCTTGTCCATTACCGACAAAAGATTTAGAACTTAATACAAAAAATAGAAATCGGGCAATTAAATCAGACTATATAAAATATGGTCCTTTAAATATTGACGAACCTTCGGGTTATTGGGAAGACATTGCAGAACATTGGAATACAAGCGTACAATCGGCAAAAAAATCACTATGTGGAAACTGCGTAGCCTTTGATATTTCGCCAAGAATGAAAGAATGTATGCCCGTTGGTAGCGTAAGTGATAATAGTGGAGTATTAGGATATTGTTGGATGCACAATTTTAAATGTCATTCTGCAAGAAGTTGTTATACTTGGGCAAAAGGTGGTCCAATAACAACTGACAAAATTTCTAATGAATGGCAAGATAAAAATGAAGGTTCAAGTAATGTTGAAGGAAAAAAAGAAAAATCTAATGATAAAACAATCAAAACTTTGATAATGATTGGTGGTGGCATTTTAGTAGTAGCAGTTATAGGATATTTAATTTTAAAATTAAGAAAAAAATGATAAATGTAATAATACCAAACGAAGAATATTCTTATGTTGACGAAGCGGGTAAAGTAGCATTAATTACTGCGGGTATTGGTGGTGCTACGGCATTAGTTAGTAGTTTGGCTCAAAAACAAAAAAGACCATTGTCAGCAGTAGAACAAGTTTGTGGTAAAAAACCATTAATCGGAAAAGGTAAAAAACAATCGTGGCAAAATTGTGCAAGTAGTCTTTTACCTAAAGATAAACCAACTCCAACTCAAACAAATAAAAAAGACAATAAAATGCTATACATTATCGGTGGCTCAATATTGGGTTTAGGTATAGTAGCATTCACAATTTACAAATTAAAAAACAAATAATATGAGATTTATAAATAGTTGGAAGGTATATGGTAAACAAGGAGATAAATTTATCATTAAAATGAGGTTTGGAAAACTTACTTTATTTGAATTTATTTCAGATATTTCATCAAGAAAATTACGAATAGTTTTTCTTAACTTTGGAGTAGAATTTTAAATGAAGAAAATACTAACAATAGTCGCAATTTTAGGTATAGGTGTAATCGTTTATAATGAGTACAAAAGAATACCTAAAGAAACAAAAGTAAAAATAAAAAAATAATGGCATTAAAAAGTTATATAGTAATCGCAGATATTAAAACACCTTATGTTCAAGGAACGGGTGTGCCACACAGACCACAAGAGGTAAGATTCAAACTTATCCGTAAAGGCGAAATTATTAAAGGCGAATTAAAACACGCAAATAATAAACCCGCTTTTGTATTGGTTAATGGTACTTTAGTTGTTCCATTAAGTGCAGTAAAAGAACTTGTAACAAAAGACATTACAAGTAATGCAGATGGTACTCCAAAAGATGATAAAACACCAATGAAATTACCATCGGTAAATAAGGTAAAATATATTGATGCACTGATAGTTGGTGCGTTACTTGGTGTGGGCGGAGCGTATTTGAGTGAAAAACAAGGATGGCTTGGCGAACCCGATAAGAAAAACAAATTATATGGTGCATTGATAGGCGGAGCAGTTGCTCTCTATGGATTATATCGTTACAAAGCATATTTAAAAGATAAACCAAAAGATAAAGAATAATATATGTTACCAATAATAATAGGGGCAGTAAGCCTTATAGCATACGGGTTATTTGAAGAAAATAACAAACCAAAA
>Ga0181348_1000545_pt1 | contig 16477 bp, 25 predicted proteins | sample Su13VDMM110DN_FD_130092 | JGI IMG/M metagenome (GOLD analysis project Ga0181348, IMG submission 130092) | Freshwater viral communities from Lake Michigan, USA - Su13.VD.MM110.D.N | ecosystem: Environmental > Aquatic > Freshwater > Lake | place: USA: Michigan | collected 2013-07-16
GCTGCTGATAAAGCATTTAAATTTGTAAGTGAAAATCTTAATAATATAGATAATGTATTAGAAGGAAAACGTGCAGTAGCAATTTTTAGAAAAAACAATTAATATGAAAACTTATTCTTTAAATAAATATCCTAATTACCAATACGGAGAGGGGGGATTTAATTTTTCTCATTATTATGAAGGATCAAGAGATTGGCTTCATCAATATGAACCTTTATTAGATTATATAAAAGAAAATCTTTTATCAAATATTGATACAATAATGGTTTTTGGATGTGCTAGTGGAAGAGATTTTATTCCATTTCAAGATGATTTTAGTTGTATTGGATTTGATATAGCACCTTATGAACAAATTAATTGGGTTTGTAAAACAGATAATCTAACTTATATAGAATGCTCTATTGAAGATTTTGTAGACAACATAAATATTTTTGAAGTAGAATGGAAAGATGTTTTAATATATAGTCATGGCTCTATGATGTATGCTCCTCACAACTATCAAAATAAGTTTGTAGAAAAGGTTTTAGAAAAAGGATGCAAAAATATAGTAATGCAAGAATATGAACCTGGGAACTCTCAACATCATCCGTATTTAAATTTAAATGAATCTAATTTAAAATTATTCACTAAAAAATTATTTAAAGACCAACATTTACATATGCCTATTGCCCATATCTTATTAGAAAAAACCACATGAAAAATATACAAGACATAGTTTTTATAATTCAAGCTCGAACACAGTCAACTCGTGTTCCTAATAAAATGCTTAAACCATTTGCCCATTTAAATTTATTTGAAATAGCAATTGAAAAAGTACTTCAATCATCAATCATTCCAAAAGATAATTTTTATCTTTCAGTTATGGATGATGAGTTAATTGATATCGCTAAAAAACATAATGTAAATTATTTTGTCAGAAGTGAAGAATCAACCCAAGAACCAGTTACATTACAAAAAGCACTTGAATGGCATGATAACCTCCCATTTAAACATTTTGTAATTATCAATGCTTGTAACCCATTATTAAAAATAGAAACAATAGATAATTTTGTTAAACAATTTTTAGAGGTAGATTCAAACGGATTATTTGGAGTATTTGAGAAAAAAACATTTTTATTTGATAGTGAAGGTAAAATGTTAAATCGTTTCTTTGGAGAAGATAAATACTTAGCTACTCTAGAAACTAAATTTGTTGAAACATGTTACGAAGCGGCCCATTCATTATATGCTGGTTCAACTGAAGATATTTCAAATGGAGTATATATGGGCACATTTAAATCCCCAGGTGACCCAAACTTTTTTGTAATGGATGAAATTGAATGTTTTGATATTGATTGGCCATGGCAATTTGAAGTAGCGGAAAAATTATACTTAAATAAATGAAAGCTATTATAATAGGGGGAGGATCAATTGGAAAACGACACTCCTCCAATTTAACTGATCTAGGGATCCAAACTAGAATAGTTGATATAGATGAAATTGATGATATAGATAATATATTAAAAGAAGGATTTGATGTGGGTTTTGTTTGTTCTCCAAATATAAAACATATTGAGCATTGTACTAAATTAGCTCAACATAATATTCCAATATTTTGTGAAAAACCATTTTATTCATCAAATGGTGGAGTTAAAGAATTATTGGATTTAATCCAAGAAAAAGATTTAACTACAATGGTTGGATGTAATTTACGATTTACAGATGAAGTAAGATCAATTAATCCAAACTCCAAATATATTAATGTATATTTTGGTTATAATCTTAAAAAATGGAGGCCACAAACAGATCATTTAAAATCCTATAGTGCTAACAAATGTTTGGGGGGTGGAGTACTTTTAGATGCTATACATGAATTAGATTATCTTTATTTTAAATTTGGAGATATAAAAAACATTTCATATATTAAAAATATATTAACTAACATAACAAATGATACTGAAGATTTAGTTATTGGCAGAATTGAATTTCAAAATGGAACAATAGCAGATTTTACCTTGAACTATCTCTCAGAAAATTACCAACGTTATTTTGATGTTTTAGAAGATAATATGTTATATAGAGTACATTTTGAAATAAAAAATGATATGTATATAGATGAAATAAAATATTTCATTAATTGTATTAAAAATAATACATATTGTATGAACAGTTTTGAAGAAGCATATAATTTATTAAAGCATTTAATATGAATGATTCTATTCTCCTTATCGGTCCTGGGGAAAGTACAAAAAAGTTTAACCCATCCTGTTCCTACCCAACTTTAGCATTTTCAGGCAATTTTAAAACATTCCAAGATTTCAATTTCGCCCCGGATTATTGGATCTTTCTAGACCCAAATACTTTAATATATTTATATAATGATCATAAACAGGGAAAATTTTCTTCTGAGTTTCTTAAAAAATTAAAAGAAAAAACAACTTTTCTTTACAATAATTTTCAGGTAGATGGAACCTTTTATGAACATGGGCTTACTACTTCTAGAGGAAATGAATGGATGATAAATGAATTTAGAAATGAAATATTCCCATATATTAAATCTTTATTTAAAAATTCAGTTCAAGTAGATAGTGTAATGGACATTGATTATTTTGTGACTTATCAAGAAAAAATTTATGAATCCCATAAATATTATAAAAAACATGTTATAATTAATGATCCAAATGATAAATTTTCTAAATTTTTACTTCCTTTAGTATTTTATTATTTTCCTGAAATAAAAAATATTTATTCTATTGGGTTTGGGGATTTTAATTCACCCCGCCTTAATTGTCCTATAGGGGAGGTTAATGATTATGAAAGTTATAAAAATCAGTTTGATTTTATAAAAAATAAATTATTTGATTATTTAAACAAAACAGGAAAAAAACTTATATTTTTAAATCCTGAGTCATACTTTAACCAAGATATACATGAATAAAATAACTTTTTGTATACCAAGTAAATCAAATTTACGATACCTTAAAACATGTATTCCCTCTATTAGAGAAAATGCTTATAGAGATGATCATGAGATTATAGTATTTGTTGATTCAGATGAAGATGGAACAATTGAATGGCTAGAGCAAGTAAAGGATCAATACAATTTAACTTATTATGTTAACCCTAAATTAAGTAAAGAATTATATGGTATAGGCAAAGCATATGATTATTGTATTGAATATTCAACTACTGATGTCTTTATGATTTTTCATGCTGATATGATGTTAGGGAAACATGCTGATTTTAAGGCATATCAACAATTAAAAGAAAAAACTGTAGTATGTTCCACTCGTATTGAACCTCCACTCCATCCAAATGGAGGAGAAAAAATTTTAATTAATTTTGGAGTATGGCCTGAGGAATTTAAAAAAGAAGAATTTAACCAGTATGTAGAGGAACATCTTAATGATGCTAAAATAACAGAAGGTGTTTTTGCTCCCTGGATGATGTTTAAAAAAGAATATATAGAGATTTTAGGGGGACATGATCCTCAACTCCATTCATGTAGAGAGGATTCTGATTTGTTTAATAGAATGTTGTTAGCAGGATTTAATTTTGTTCAACCTTGGAATAGTTTAGTTTACCATTTAACAGGCAGAGGAGCAGGTAGTTTTGATGGTGATCCTGAACGCCATAAAAAATGGCAAGAGGATATGAATAATTCAACTATAGCTTTTATTAAAAAATGGGGAACAAATGTTCAACATACCCCATTAATGAAACCAATAGTTTCACCTGTTTATAAAAAATCAATTAAAATAACTAATTCAAACCTTGGGTTAGAAAACGCGCTAAATATGTGGTTTAATGACGGGCCTGATGTTGTCGTGGAGGTGGATGGAAATAACTTTACCCCACAGGATATGCAAGTTATTCAACATTTAAACAATATTATTAAAGACAGCGGGTCCATAGGTACATTTGAAATAGGTAATTTGAAAATTACAATTAATAGTTTAAATGAATATCAAAACAACTTAATATACCTATAACCAAATGGCGACCATGAAAACACCTGTTAAAACAGTAGATCCAGTCAAATTAGATTTAGAATTTGATTTTCCAGAGGAAATAAAATATTTGGCTACCACAGAAACATTTGTTATATTTATGTATGATAATGTTCTAGATATTATTTCTAAGGCCATTGATCAGAACCTGAAAAAAGTTGACGTTATTGAAATAGTTAACTTAAATTATGTGGTTGAAATAGATAAGAATCAATATAAAAAAGTATTGAATACTATCTTAAAGTATTATGAGAATTTAGAAAACTATGATAAATGTATGGATATTGCTTTAATAATTAAAAAATTATGAAAAACAAATACCGATTTTACTCAATCTCAGATAGCCAAAAAGAAACAATTGGTGTTTTAAAAGCTGATACTTTAGAGGAAGTCAAACAGTTTTTAGCTATCACTAAACAATTAACGGTAGAACAGATTGAGAAATTATTTGAGATAGAAGAGATTTATGGAGCACCCGGAGAACAATAATAACGAGGAACAAGTACCTTCAGAACTGCAGTCATTATTTAATAAGCTGTTAGGAGTAACAGTTAATTTAAAAGATAATTTTGACTCAAATGAAATGAGGGCCTTCATTTATACAATAAATATTTTAGATAACTTTGTCCAAAGTGAAAATAATGTATTTGATACCTCAGGTATAGATTTGACCGCCTTTACTTCTCCATTATGGCAAGTTATGGAATACCATATAGCTAAAATTTATGGTTTACCTAAAGCAGAAGTAATCCTATGGTATATTCTAGATAGATATGAAATAGATGAAACTGTCAAGTTATATATTGATAACAATGAGATTTCACATAAAATAGAAAATACTGAGCAACTTTGGGAGTATATCAATTCAATTAAATAAATCAAATATGAGTAAGTTATGTATTAAATGTGATGTTGCAATTCCATCACAACGAATCAAAATGTTACCTAATACTAAGGTATGTGTACAATGTTCAAATTCCTCACCTCACACTGGATTAGTAGTGACTTATGGAGAAGGAGACCATACATGGACAGAAATAGTAGTCATGGATGAAGACCAACAAAATCAGTATGATAAGCTCTATGTTCAACCTAAAGCCAAAATAGCCAAAGATGCCTCAGCTTATATTGAGATTAATAATCTTGATGAAGATGAGAATAGATTTGATTTAAATTCACTAAAGGAGGAAGAGAAATCTCCCTATGATCCAACTGAAGGATAATGAGAGGGAGAAGACAAAAACCGATAACTAAGGAGCAATGCCTGAAAGCAATGGATGCTACCAAGTCAGTCAAGGCAGCAGCCCGTTACCTAGGACATTCTTATGATCATATTAAACAATATTTTAAACTATATAGGGATGAAGCCACAGGTAAAACATTATTTGAGCTTCATAAAAACCAACAGGGTAAAGGCATTAGAAAATTCATTGATAAAGGTAGACGAGGAGATGTTACACTCCTGGACTTAATTGAGGGTCGAGTAGATATTAACTCTCATAATCCTCAGAGGATTAAATTAAGGTTAATGGAGGAAGGATTTTTAGGTGAATTTTGTTCTCGGTGTCATTTTAATGAAAAACGCTTATTAGACTATAAATCTCCCCTCTTAATCCATTTCAGAAACGGTAATAAAAGAGACTATAAACTAGAGAATCTAGAGATGCTTTGCTATAACTGTTATTTTTTATATGTTGCTAATGTATTTAATGAAAAGGATATGGAAAAACTTGAAGGTTATACTCCAACATATAAAGAGGAAAAAGGTACCCATTTTGAACTAGATGAATATCACCTCCATCGTTTAAGGGAATTGGGATTGGATTCAGATGAAGATGATGGTCTAGATATAATTTCAAGACTATGAGTAAAAAGGGGAAAAAGAAACTACCACCAACAACCTTTGAAGGGATGAAACAGCGTAAGTTAGATGATATGGCCTCCAAGATGTTAAAGAATGATGAGAAAATTCAAAAACTAAGATTATATAATATCAATTTAGATGATGTATGAATCAGTCATTTATACAGCAATTTAACCAAATCCCAGATGAACATCTAATACAAATATATATGATGAATCCTCGTATGTTTAAAGGGTTATGTTTTTACTTAGCCTTAGAATTACAAGCTGAAAAAGAAAAAATCCAGAAAAAATATGCCAAAAAATCTTCTATTTGAATGGTCCACTAAACGTGAATATGTTGACAAAGATGGTGTCAAACATATGAAAGTGGTTATTGAGGTTTGGGATCCTGAGGTGTTTATGGGTTGGATAAGAGACGTGGATCTTGATTTTATTGATGGGGAACCTATTTCGTATTATGATGTTATGAAGAAAATTTCAGAGAAGTTAGATGATTTTGATCTTTCCTAATATTATACATATTTATAATAAATAATGAGTCAGTCTCTAACCTGGAACGAAGTTTACTTTAACTGGAATGAAACTGATTATTTATGGAACGAGGACATCATTATAGGAGATGTTGTTCGTGGTGGTGGTTCTTTACAAGATGATTGGGATAAGAAAGATGATGAGGATAAAAAGAAATTCATTAAAATATACATAGTATATTACAATGAGTTTTTAACTACTCAACAAAAACAGGACTTAAAAATTTCTGGTGCTTATCCAACTTATTATGAATTCAAGGAAATAAACAAAAAAATAAAAGCGTTTATGAAAGGATTTAGAATGAGAGAAGGAATCAAATTTAGAGATACTAAAGCCAAAATTAAGATTGATAATGTTAAATTAGGAGTTAATAAATTAATTAATTATGCTAAAAATTACACCCTCAAATAATGTAATTGAATTCCAACTCCAAGTTGAGAATGCCTCTCTAGATAAAACAACTGCTAGAATCATATTAGAAATAAATGATACTAACACTATTATTCCTATGGAAATGGATAGTGAAGGAAAGTGTACAGGGGAGATTCCATTAAAAGAAGAATATGAGGGCAAAATTGGAGATATTGATATTGAAATTATTGCTAATGATACTTTCTTTAAACCGTTTACTAAAAAAGTTGTTTTTGAAGGCATTCCAAAACAACCTAAAATTACTATTAAAGAACTTAAATTTGGTTCAACTGAAAAAGAAAAACCAGTCAAACCAATTAAAGAAGTTAAAGTGGTGATGGAAGAGCCTAAAATAGAAAAACATATTACTCGTCCCTCAAACTTGTTATCTAATAAAGATAATAGTAAATTAATGGAGGAAGTTATAAAATTCTTCCAAAATAGCTAATAAGGGAGAATGTCAAATTTTACAAACACCAAGATTAAGGACACTTTTCAGAGAGTCCTACAGATAGACAATGGTGAGATCCAAGATGGATTAGGTCTACCTGTAGATGCTCGAATCCAAAGTATTGAATCAGATCTTGGTTTTACTGGTGATTTAGATGGAACAGCTACTTTAGCTATAGGATTAACATCAGGGGATAAAACCATTCAAGGTAATCTTGATGTTATAGGCAAAATAACAGCCATTGAAATATATGCCCAATATGAGTCTTCTTCAATCATATTTTCCTCAGGTTCAACTAAATTTGGGAATACATTTGATGACACTCACCAGTTTACTGGTTCAGTATCAATAACAGGATCATCATTTTCTCATAATGGATATAATGTTATAACATCAAATAATACAGGTTCTATTGTTGTTAATAGTGCCTCATATGCTGCATTTGCTGTCACTGCCTCATATTTACTAGGTAGTGTAGATTCAGCTTCATATGCCCTAACAGCCTCATACATTCAATTAAGCAGGGTGGATGGCTTTACAGTTTATTCCTCCAGTGTATCAAACAGAGTAACTAATTTAGAGAACTTTAGTTCATCTCTGGATGCCACATTTGCAACAGATGCTCAATTAAATACAGCTACAGCATCTTTAAGTTCCTCTATTGCTAGTTTATCCTCTAGTTATTTATCTACAAGTGCTAGTTTTAGCAGCAGAATAAATGCAAATACAAACAGTATTTCAGCATTATCCTCCAGCTTCATATCATTTAGCGGCTCATATAATACTGGCTCGTTTACCGGTTCATTTGCGGGTAATTTAACAGGTACCTCATCATATGCTACTCAAGCATTATCATCATCATATGCTATAAGTGCTTCTCATGCCTTAAATGCAAATAATGCTATAAGTGCTAGTTATGCATTAACTGCCTCATACGTTAATCCGCTGAATCAAGCGGTGATTATAACAGGCAGCTTGAATCTCACCGGATCTGCCGTCTTGACAGGCTCAACTGTAATTAACAGTTTAACTTACCCAACAGTAGATAATGGAGAGTTTTCCTTTATGCAAACTGATGGTTTAGGTAATTTAACTTTACAATACGTAAACACACTATATGAGATAGTTTATAATGGAGAGGCAACTCAATTAACAAAAGGTACCCCAGTTTATATATCAGGTTCTCAAGGAGCCAATTCAAAAGCATACAGAGCAGATGCTGGGAATCCAACCAAAATGCCAGTTGTTTATGTAATTGCAGACAACATTAATTCTGGCAATACTGGCAGAGGAATTGCTTTAGGACTAATTACTGGAGTAAATACAACTGGATATCCTGGAGGAACAGAAATATATGTAGGAGTAGGTGGTGGTTTTACTTCTGTTAGACCAACAGGTTCAGCCATTGTACAAATTTTAGGATATGTAACTAAAGAAGGTAGTGGAGGTCAAGGGGTAATCCTAAATCCAGGACCAGCCAATTTACCAAACATAACATCAGGTTCAGTTTGGGTAGGCAATAGTGGTAGTGTACCTATTATGGTACCAACTTCCTCTTTGAGTGTAGCAAGCGCAGTAACAGCTTCTTTTGCTCAAACAGCCTCATTAGCTCCAAACTATGTTTTAACTAGTGTAACTAGTTCAATGTTAGCACCTTACGTTCTAACATCACAAACCTCATCAATGTCAGTGGCTTCTGCCTCTTATATTAACTTAAATAACGTAGATGGCTTTACAGTTTATTCTTCTAGTGTATCAACAAGATTAACTAATCAAGAAAACTTTAGTTCATCATTAGATGCTACTTTTGCAACTGATGCTCAATTAAATGCCTATACGGCCTCAGCAAATACAAGATTAAATTCATTAGAAATAGAATCAGGATCTATTAGATCTAATTTTAATACCTTTACTTCATCTTATTATACAGATAGTTCCTCATTTGCTCTTAGGATAAGTACAAACACAACTAGTATTGCAAGTTTAACCTCATCAACCTCTAGTTATGTCCTAAATTCACAAACAGGATCATTTATATTATCCTCACAAACCTCATCAATGTCAGTGGCTTCTGCTTCAGTTGCTACTTCAGCCTCTTACGCTTTAACAGCTTCATTTGCTTTGAATGGAGGTGGTGGTGGATCATCATTCCCATTTACTGGCTCAGCAATCATATCAGGTAGTTTAACTGTAACTGGAAGCACTAACATACAAGGAGCTTTAGGTATATCTCGAGCATTAATTGAGAGAGCAGAAATAACAGTATCTGCATCAGGAGTATATACAATATATTCAGCCCCAACTTCCTCATATAGAGGTATATTTGCTGATTATACTTTAATATCAACTAATCCAGCAGGTAATGCTCGAGCAGGTAATATAATGTCTATATTATCAGGTTCTTCAGTTAGATATACTGAAACTAGAACTTCAGACATTGGTAGCACCGCTGCTATAAATGTACAAGTAAATTTAAGCGGAGGAAACCTAAATTTAGAATTGAGTGTTGCAACAATAACAACAACTTGGAATCTTGTATCACTTGTAAGAACAATATAATATGGCTGGAGAATTAATTATACCAAATGGAGTAGTAGTATCAGGAAGTATGGATTTGTCTTTAAATCCATCAACATCTTCCATGGCTGAAGGGACCACTACAAATGCTTTGTCAATACCTGCATATCAAATTGAATTTGACTACGATCAACTTGAAGGAACTTTTGATACTATTCAAACTGGCTCATTAAATGTACAAGGAAGTGTAAATTTTAATAATAGCACTGGTGTGCGAGTATTTCCAACATCTTCTGGGGCACCTTCGTTTACTGGGGCAGATGGGCAATTTGTTTTTAGTACAATATCAGGTAATTACTTTATCTATGTGTGGTTGAATGGTGGATGGAGAAGAGCTACCTTAACTACTTAATATTATTAAATTTATGATACGATTTAAACAGAAAAAACCAAATCTGGCTTTTACTCCAAATAAAATAATAAATTATATTTGGTATCAACCAGCCCCTAATCAATTTGTGGGATTACTTGACACCTACCCCGGTGCATCAGTAGCTTATTCCCTTAGATTATTAAGCAGCACTTATGCTGGTTCTGCAATTAGGGTAAGAAGGTCAAGCGATAATACTGAGCAGAACATTGGGTTTAGTTCAGGAGAGTTAGATACTGCCGCCTTACTAAGTTTTTGCGGTGCGGGAAATGGTTTTGTTACTACATTCTACGACCAAAGCGGTAACGCAAAGAACAGTGTACAAACTTCCGCAGGCTCACAGCCAAGAATTGTTTTGTCAGGAAGCTTGGAAACATTAAATTCAAAACCTACAATAAATTACATTTCAGCTACGGCAACGGGTACACCTTTACAAAATGTAACTGCACAAAGCATTTTTACTGTTGCTCAGGTAAATAGTTATAGTTCGCTTCAATCGCTTGTTTCCTTTGATGGGTCCCAATACGGCCCTTGGATTCGCTCTTATAGCCCGAATTATTGGAGAACACCGAATACAGCACCAACAGATACCTTTGATTTCACACATTCAAGTAATATGTACTTTAACGGCAACCTACATACAACAGCAAACAGCTTTTTAAACCCACACATTTTATCATCTTTTGGGTTATCAGCGATTACTAAAAAGTTTGGCATAAGCGACGTTACTTCTCTTGGAAGGTGGTTTATAGGTAAAATGTCCGAGTGTATCGTATATCCAACCAGCCAACAATCAGGATTTAAATCAGGAATCGAATCAAACATGAGTTCACATTATTCAATTACATTATGACAATTTTAGGATATAAATACTTAGTTGAAGCTGACGCTCAACAAGCAAGAAAACAATGTGCTGATTATTACGGATTACCTAAAGCTCCTGATGATGTGACACAATATTGGGTTAATTATCGAATAGCAGAATTAAATGAACCAAAATTTTGGTTTATTGAGTACGATGAAACAATACTAAATATACTAGGGCAACCTATTGAATTTAACCTAGTAGAATCATCAATATGAGGTTGTGAGCCAAAACCACAACCTGATCCATTTTTATAAAAATAAATTTGGCTATTAAAAAAATTATAGTTATATTTATATATGAGTAATTCAATTAATGTTTAACAATTAAAAACAGGTAGTATGAAACAGATCATGTTTGTTTTTGCTGTAGTTGCCTTAATGGCTTCTTGCAGCATCGGTGCAAACTCTGAGGAGACACAATCTGATTCTACTGTACAAGTAGTCGACACAGTTGCTGTGGTTGACACTTTGCAAGTAGAGGAAGTGGTTGCTGAGTAATCAAGAGTGAAAGAAAGAATGAGAAAGGGGGCTAATTAGTCCCCTTTTTTATTTACTACGAGATATTTATAGGAAAACCACTAGATGAATATTCCAATTTGGCCTGGTTCCAGTTCATTCTTTCCTGGGGATACCCCCTTTGGAGAATATGACTACGATTATGAGTTTCAACAAATAGCAGATAAGACTGCAATCTGGTGTGCACAAAGACTTGGATATCCGATTATGGATGTAGAGCTGCAAGCAAGGCATTTTTATATGTGCTTTGAAGAGGCAACTACAGAGTTCGCAAATCAGGTAAATATGTACAATGCAAGAGATTATATGCTTATTGCACAAGGTACAACTTCCTCGATTGATATGACCCAAAAGACTGTAAAGACGAGTCTGGGCAGATTAATCAGCATGGCCAGGAACTACGGCACAGAAGCCGGCTCTGGCGGTAATGTTGATGTAAAAAAGGGGTATGTAACTTCATCACTTAACCAACAAGAATACGACTTAGCTGAGTGGGCTGATGCTAATGAGAGTGGTAGCGAAATTGAGATTAGAAGAGTGTACTATGAAGCACCTCCGGCAATCACGAGATACTTCGATCCCTTTGTAGGTACCGGATATGGTTCACAGCAGCTCTTGGATTCTTTTGGTTGGGGAGCATACTCACCATCAATCAACTTTATGCTAATGCCACTTTATGCAGATGCACTAAGGATTCAGATGATCGAGATAAATGACGAGATGAGAAAGTCTGCATATAGCTTTGAGATCAACAATAACAAACTAAGAATATTTCCAATACCAGACGGAACCTACCTACCTAACATTTGGTTTGATTATATTGTAGTAAAAGATAGAGATAATCCAATACAACATGAAAATGGTAGCTACATATCCGATATCTCAAATATTCCATATTCCAACATACAATATAGCAAAATTAATGCAATTGGAAAGAGGTGGATACAAAAATACACATTAGCTCTTGCAAAAGAAGTGTTGGGTGATGTTAGAGGTAAATACACAACTGTACCAATACCAGGAAACGAAGTAACCTTAAATGGAGTTGATCTTGTAGCTCAGGGCAGAGAAGAGCAGACACAGCTACGAGAAGAGCTGACACTCACCTTAGAAGAGCTATCCAGAAAGGGACAGATGCTAAGAGAAAGCGAAATAGCAGTAGCAATGCAAACACAGCTCGCAAAGGTACCACTTAAAATATATATTAAGTAATGGCACTGTTTGGATCATCCAGAGATATTAGCATGTTTAGGCATATTAATAAGGAACTGATTAATGATATCATTTCTCAAGAGATTGACTATTACCAACTAGCACTAAAGGAGACAGATCTAAACGTATATGGAGAAGCACCAGGTGGCAAGACCTACTTTCCAGCAGTACGAATAGCGTGTTTGATTAGCAGAGATGACCAAACCTGGACAGTAGATGACCAGTTTGGACCAAATGTAACTCAAACAATCCAACTACAGTTCTTCAGAGACATTTTAACAGATGCGAATTTGGTACCAATTGTTGGGGATATCGTTAATTGGAACGGACATTACTGGGAACTTGATAGTATAGTTGAGAATCAGTTATTTGCAGGAAAGGACCCCGACTACAATAAAACAGTAGGTACAGAGTTTGGATCTAGCATATCAATCTTATGTGGAGCACATTACACTAAGATTACCCAAGTACAAATTGAAAACGCAAGAGGCGGAGTATGAGTGAATTAAGACCATCGCCTAGATCGCAAAGGCAAATTATAACACAAACATCTCAGAATGAGGAGGTTAGTGAGCCTATGTACAGTCGTGCAAACGATATTAGAAGAGATGATGATACTGTAAAAGATTTTGCAAGTGGGCTTATTGATATTGACAGTGCAATCAAATACTACTTTGATAACGTAGTTCAGCCAGAGGTTGTAGAAAACGGTACAAAGGTTATCGTACCGAGTATGTACGGTTCTTCTGAAAAGTGGAAAGCAGTTGAGTCTGATGGATATTTAAGAGATAAGAATAGTAAGATACAAGCACCACTTATTGTGTACAAAAGAACAGCGATAACAAAGCTGAGAGAGCTTACAAACAAAGTGGATGGTAATTTTCCACAAGTATATATAAATCAACCAATCCGATGGTCTCCTAAAAACAAATACGATCAATTCTCACGTCTAACTGGGCAAAAGCCAGTTGTTGAGTATATCAACGTAATTGCTCCAGACTACGTCAATCTCACCTATGATGTAGTTGTTTGGACCAACTACTTGGAGCAAATGAATAAAATAATTGAATCTGTTATATACACAGAGGGTAGTTATTGGGGCGAGGTGAATAGATTTAGCTTCAGAGCTACCATAAACGATTATACAAGCACAACGGATGTACTTGATACAGATGATAGAATAGTTCGCACAACCTTCCAGATCAGCTTATTGGGACATATTATAACAGACAGCTTAGCAAAAGCCATTGCCGAGAAACTATCTGGTAAAACAGTATCTATCAGAAAAATACAAACAGATAATAACACAGAATAGCATGAGATGGATTAGCCCAGCTATAATAGTAGGATTACTAGTGTATATACTGTATATGCACTCCTGTAAGCAACTCAATTGCCCAGAAATAGTATCCACCTCAGATACAAATAGAATAACAGTTATAGACACCTTGTACTTCAATAATGGTCCAACGAAAACAAAAGGAAGTAAGCCGGTGGCCTTAGGTCCAGTTACAGATGAAGAGCCAGTTGATTCGGAGCTTATAGCTACTAGGTGTGATAGCACTTATAGATACTCACAGCAGTACGAGGACAGCCTAATTGCTGGTACTTTATATGCAAACGTAAGAGGAACCTTACTCAGCAGTACTTTAGAGTACACACCTAAGTTTCCCAAGTATATAAACAGAACCGATTCAATAACAATTACAAACACAAACACAGTGATTGAAAAAATATACACACGACCATACGGCTTTATCGTAGGTGGGGGACTAGTTATAGATAGGACCTCACAAATGAGTTTTGCACTTGATGTTGGGATACAGTTGAAGCAAGGTGTTGATATAACCTACAGATACGACCCAATCAGAGCACAGCATGGTTTGGGTGCTACATATACATTCCAATTTAAACCTAAAAAGTAGTTATGGAGCAGAAATTTACACAAGAAGAACTAGACTCGATTAAAAAGATTCAAACAAGATATCAGTCTTTAGGAATATCTCTAGTGCAATTAGAGATTTTAAAGAAGTCAATACATGCTGAGTTAGATAAAGTAAAAGACTCGGAAGAAAAGGTAAAAGAAGAAGTTGCGAAGACCAGCGAAGAAGAAGAGCAATTATCAAAAGCACTATCTGAAAAGTATGGAGTAGGTACTTTGGATCTACAAAGTGGCGTTTTTAAGCCGCAGAACTAACGGTTTTGAGAAAGTTACGGATATTTATATTAAAATAAATCCGTTTAAACAATGGCAGAACAAATTGTATCACCGGGCGTTTTCACAAATGAAAATGACCTATCATTTTTACCAACAGGCATTGCTGCACTTGGCGCAGCTATCGTTGGACCAACTTTAAAAGGACCAGCCTTTATACCAACTATAATTAGCAACTACAACGACTTTGTAGCGCAGTTTGGGGACTTGTATGAAGAAAGCTACGTACCTTTTGCTGTTAGAAACTACCTAAGAAATGCATCAACTGTGACTGTAGTTAGAGTACTTGCAGAAGGTGGATACAGCTTTAGCAACTACACAGCAATCGTAGTAAGTGGTTCAACTGGCCAGTTTACAGTAGGTGCAATCTTACCAACTACTACTGTAGGTTTTTCAACTGGAAACAACTTTAATAAAGCAGCAATCACACCATCAACCGTATCGGTAACTGGTTCTTTTGCAATCACACTATCTGGATCTGGAATTACCGGACAGACAGTGTCAGCCTCAGTACAGCCAACTAGCAACATTAATCTTAATACGGTATTTGGTGAATCACCGAAAGGAGCCAAGAAGGGGAATATGTATGTGTTGTTTGATAGCTTTCTAACAGACACCAATCTAACCTCATCATTTGTACTTGCTGCAACTGGAAGCAATATCAACGTATCAGGTAGCACCTTCGGAGCATACTCAGCAGCTGCTACACCTTATATAACTTCACAACTAATCCCAGGCCAAGACCCAGCTGAGTTGTTTAGCTTTTACACAACTGGTGATGGTCAAGATACAAACACAGCAGTTAAAGTATCGATCATAAACAACAACCTACCTGGAACCATTGGAGGAACCAATTATGGTACATTCTCTATCTTCGTAAGGCAATATACAGACACAGATCAAAGACCGGTAGTACTTGAATCATTTACGAACTGCAACTTAGATCCAAATTCACCAGACTATATCGCAAGAAGAATTGGTGATCAGTATTACACCGTTAATGCAGACTTTGACGTCGTAACCAACGGTAATTACAGAAACATTTCCAAGTATGTTAGAGTTGAGATGAATGCAAACGTAGATAACGGCTCTGCTCCTGCAAGCTACTATCCATTTGGATTCGAATCATTCCTACAGCCAATCCCAGTACCACAACCACTGCCAACTATGTCTTTGGTAACTCAGTTTACCGAAATTAACGGTAATTATAGCCCCAAAGCATACTACGGTGTAAATTACAGCAACACAGACAACGCAAACTACTTCCAACCATTGGCAAGTGGATCTGTAGCTGGAAACAACGTAAACTTCAATCTCGATTCTAGCTTAGTACACCCATCGGCATCTTTATCAGATCCAAATAGCGTACTTGCAGGTTCTAGAATTATCTCAGCAAGTACCTTTAGTGGTGTTGACGTATCTACTTTCTTGAAATTCACTGTAGGTTTCCAAGGTGGATTTGACGGAGCAGA